>Ga0214543_1004306_pt1 | contig 27102 bp, 17 predicted proteins | sample CNSS2metaG_FD_160094 | JGI IMG/M metagenome (GOLD analysis project Ga0214543, IMG submission 160094) | Root nodule microbial communities from cowpea collected in UCLA plant growth center, Los Angeles, California, USA - CNSS2 | ecosystem: Host-associated > Plants > Roots > Nodule | place: USA... | reverse complement strand
AAAAAAAAAAAAAAAAAATATTTATATATATATATATATATATATATATATATATATATATATATATATATATATATATAAGAATGCCCTTATATTTGTCAATAAAAACAAAATGGCAGATGCATGGAGTGATTTTATAGGAAAAAAAACATAAAAAATGAAACTTCTTGACAAATCTTTGCATGATTAATTTCAAATTCAAACCGGTGGACTGCAATGATGTCTATGCAAGTAATTGAAAAGGGAAAGTATCTTATGAATGTCATAATGAAAGGAAATTGGGATATAGATTCTAATGAAACAGATCAGTTCGAACCTAAAAAGATATAAAACATCCCATTAACACCTTTGAAGCAGTCTATTGGATATCATTTAAAACTCTGTTTCATTTCACAATGAGTCATCATCTACCATGAACCTTCAGCGCCCGCAGTTGGATTCTTGAAGGCAGAGAACTCCCAGTACGTTTTCAACGAGAAAGGTGGGTAAACAGTGGCACCTTCATCTGTAATTTTGGATATCTGCAAACAATAGTACGTTACACTTAAGTATCATAAAATATTCATTATGCGATGTATAAGAACCCATTTCGGTTCAACAAAGGGAGGAAGTGACGAAGCAGATTCATAAATTTAGTTCAGATCCAAGCCTCAATCCTCATGATACAACGGGTGCAATAAAGGTTCCGTTTACCCCTGATTTAACATCTACAACATATATACAGCTTAGCAGTCAAGAACCTAAGGTACACAAGCAAAGCAGTGATTGACTGGTAATAATGACCACCAACACACTACAGAATGTGCACAGCAAAAGAAATTGAAAGTTTTACACATATCAGCAGACATAACCAAGCAAGCATAAATTGTAGTAGTTAGTAGTTACCACATAGCTTGTCTATGCCATGCTATGTTGATTAGAGTCAAGATTCACACGTGATTTCGTACCAGTACAACACAGCAAATTCATATTAGCTGTCTATGAAAACCTACTAACTTGCTATCCCATGAGCTAGAAGTGGGGATTATAAATAAGTATGCAAACAAAGGTAGAAAAGAGAGAACATCACAAAGACATCTAGGTAAGCATTTGATAAATGCTTAGGAGCTAAAATCCAACTGATGAACTTTGTCATATATGCATCAGCCAGAACCATATGCATAATCCAAAATTAAGAGAACTCCCAGACAAAATCACCAACCAATTTTCAATACCTTCCCATACAAATTCCAAAACCAATCATAATATTGAGCAAAATATTTAAACATGAAAATTTGAGAAGAATATTCTCTTAGGTATAGAGCTTAACAAAGGGAAACGATTAGCAGATGTAAACAGAGTACAATAACATCATATTTCACTTTTTAATTTTAGAGAAGAAAAAAGATGGAAGTTGGAGGTTCGGTTGACCATAGAGCATTGAACAAGATAAGTGATGAGGCCGAGAGAATGAGTGGGCTCCATGAACCATTAGCCATGAAGGTAGTAAGACAAGATGGGGAAAAGTGTATGTGAGAAAGAAATATTATTTGAGGTCGCATGACTTAGGGACACTGCAGTTAGAGGAGAGAGAAGAATATATGGATGAATGGAAATACTAATTGTATTCGCTTTTGCTGTTAGTTAAAGGGGGAGAGGGATTTCGGTAGGAACAGGGAGTATAGAGGATTACATACAAAGGTTTGAATGTTTAGTAGCTCAAGTGCCCAAATTACATGAAGAGTACTTTGCTTACTTTATTCACAGTTTGCATAAAGAAATTAGAACCTGAATCAGAAGTTTGCATGTTGTAAGTCCACTTATAAGAGGAAGAATGATGAACATAGCAAGAGCCATTGATATGGAGTTTTCAAATAAGAGCAGAGGATGGCATGGGAAAGAAGAAACACGAATGGAAGGCTATTCGAGTTACAAGACTAGTTCACATATCTCTGGGCAGTGGGATCTTTTATCCGTCTATATTTTCATTAACAAAATAATACGAACATCGGTGTTTACTTCATTTTTATCTTTTTCTTCTTGTTTTTGAGGTGTGTGTTAGTAACAATAAGTATGGTCTATCCCAGACAAATTGAATATACTTGTTATTGATGAACTATCGGTCAAGTTGGGGGAAACAATTTTATCTGGGCTAGGTCCCAGATCTTATTATCATCACTTTAGAGTAAAGGAGAAAGACATTAAAAAGATTGTTTTCCGAACACAGGAGGCCATTGTGAGATTTTAAAACCGCCCTAATGCCCACTGTCACTTTACAATTCCTTATGAACGGGTATTAAAGCTGTTCTCACACAAAAAAAAAAAAATAGATCTTTACTACTTTGATAAATAATCCAGATGAGAAATGTACATTTGAGGTTTTGTACAAATTGAAGCCCTATCAACTTATCCTAAATACTTGTGTTGATTAATGGAAAATGGAGAAAGGAAGCGGAAGAGCATAGCAGAGTAGAGAAAGAAAAGGAAACAGTATAAAACCTGAATTTTGTTGACTGCAGACCTATCCCGGTATAAAAGCACGCGCATGCACTTCTCCAGTAATTTTACACCCTCTTCAAAGGTCAAGTTTTCATGCCACTCGTCACGAAGAATTGGCCTAGCAAGATGATTTCCAAGCCCAGTTGCTACATGGTTGTCCTCAAAATTAATCCCAATCATGTTAACCTGGAAAAGATACACGGATTTTTAAGTGTTGGAAGGAAAAAAAACTTGCAGGTATACCAAACTTGGAACTGCAAAGAAAAAACAAACAAAGAAACACAAAATCATACCATGCCAAGGTACTTCTGGCCATTTTTAACTCCACCCAGCACAAGCGCATTCCACAGAGGATTGAACTTGTTCCGCCGATTGTACATCACTCGGGTTAAATAATTGTGCACCTCCTTCGGTCCTAGAGAATTCCCATCATCCCACATGTTGTCATAAAGGCTGCACAACCAAAACTCAAAACAAAACAGTTAGATAGGAACTTTTGTAATACAAAGAAGGTAAAGGGAAAAACTACAGAGTATTTTACTGTGCCCAAAAAAAAAAAGCAAGCATAGTATGGAAAACAGAGCAGATGCAACCATTTTAACTCATAACACCTTTAACACTAAACTTATTTGAGATAACCGATTCACAATGAGTAGCAATTACTATTAAAAGGAAAAGGTACTGACATAAGCTCATCAAGGTAGCGCAGAATCTCCTGAAAGTCACTTATCTCCCCGCTAGCACCAAGGAGAGAATGTTTTCCAATAGGCTTGATACGCTCAACACTCTTGTACCGCAGGGTAGATCCATATGAACCTATCAACATATCCCCCATTCATATGATATACAAAGTATTCCAACACTTAAATAAACTATAATGAACTATTCAGACATGGCAGATTCATGAATCATAAAACAACTACTAATACTATCGTTAAAATTTATTTCTCCGATAATGTCATTTCTTTGAAACAAAGTACCCGAGAAAGAAACTTCCACAATAATCAGATAAAGAACATTTTGCGAAACGAAGATAAAAAGCTAATTGAATATCAGACCTCCCATATCAGCGGCCATGAGAATCCCATCTTTGTATTTGATAGCAACCACAGAGGATCCAGTCACGTACGGGTACCTAGGGTTAAACCATAATTAGGGCAAAAAAATTAAGACACAAAATACGCAGTTTAAGAGTAAAATCAAACCATTCAGAAACCCTAAAAAAGAACATTGAACATTGAAGGAGAAACGAAAGAAGTGAGAGAAAGTAAACTTACAGAGTTCGCTGGGATTCAGCTACACCTTCCATAGCAACGAGTATCTATCACGTTGGATCGTCGTTCCAGTGCTAAAGAAGAAGGGAAGAAAATAAAAGAATAGGAACACTAAGAAAAAGTAGAATATAGCTTGCCTAATATGTTTCACAGCAAACGACGGCGTTTCTAAGTTTAATTTCGTAAGCCCCAATCCAAACCAAAAAGTTCTTTTAAGGTAAAAAAACATACTGTGTCACCGCTCTTTTGCATAAACACTTTCAATTTTTTAGAAATTTATATATATATATATATATATATATATAAAGAAAACATTTCATAATTTTAATTTTCCTTTTTATGATAACGTTAACTGACTTTTTAATAATAATTATTAGATTCAATCTATTACCTATCATCATCATAATATAAAGAGAATTTTTCATTATATATATATATATATATTATAATTTCAATTTTAAATGACTTCTTAAAAATAATTACTAAATTAAATTTATTATCTATTATAATTTATTATCTATTATTTATTATAATCTACAACAATATATAAATATATAAAGAGATTCTCTTTTTTGTGTTCACATTTATAAATACCAATTTTACCCTTTAAAAATATAATTATTCATTAAAATTTTTAAAATTGATGTTACTTTTACAAACCTTTCTGTAAAATTGTCTATTTCTGCTCTTCTTTTTTCTCTATTTATCAACAATTATTCTCTCATATTTTATGCTATATTTCACTCTATTTTTAATAAATATAAATTTATTTTATATATTAACTCAATTACACTACATTATCATTACCTACTAATATAATATCACGCATATTTTAAAAATACATATTATAATTTATTATGTATTATTTATTATAATCTATAACAATATATGAAGATGATTTTCTCTTGTGTCCACATTTATAAATACCAATTTTACTCTTTAAAATATAATTATTTATTAAATTTTTTAAAATTGACCGTTACTTTTACAAACTTTTTGTAAAATCGTCTATTTCTGCTCTTTTTTTTACTCTATTTATCAACAGTTATTCTTTCATTTTTTTTTTCTAATATATTTCACTCTATTTGTGGTACGCTAGTATAAATAATATGTTAGAATATTTTATGATGAGTTTTATAACATATATTAGATTATATATATGAATTAGACGAGACGAGTTTAACAATTTTCATTAGACGAGTGTGTTCATATACTAATTATATAAGTTTAATAACACGTGTTAAACTAGTTTAATAATGCATTGATTAAACAGTTTAAGAATGCATATCAGACCATTATGTTTATATACTGATATATAATTTTAGCAAACCTGCTTCATATATTTTTGTATATCCTTTATAATTTTAGAAAGTCTATTCTATATTTATACACATGTTTTATTCATTGTACTTTTACAAAATCTACTATTTATGTTATGACATATATATTGATTTTTCTAAATCTGTAAATTGTATTTAAAACTTAATTATAAACTTGAAAATATTATTATTTATTTTTTCATAAACACGAGTTTAAATCTAGTTTTTAAAAGAAAAACTGGCACGAGTTTACTTTTTTTTTTGTCATATTTACCATTTTAAAGTTAATATTAAGGGACTTTACACTATTATATTCAATACTTTTTCTTAAAACTTAAAGAATGTATACACAAAAATACGAAAACAAACAATTGTGTTTCTACTGGTCTTTTAAAATGATTCTTATACGTTAATACAAATATAAATTTCAAAGTTGAATTTTTTAATACATACTTTATGTTTACCCGAAAAAGATACAAATTTGTGGACAAGAAATATAAAGTTATCTAAGAAATATATATTTATGGTAACAGTAGCAAGATGTGTTATTTATTTTTATTACTATTATTATTGTAAAATATGAAATGGTACTCAAATTGTATAGCTATTGTATATAAAATATTTATACTATTACATGCAAATTTTTGAGTAAGTTAAAAATAAAAATAAAATTATAATTATACAATTTCTGAAAAAACTATAACAACAATAAATAACTTATGTTTTACAAATGAAATCAGTTTAATTGTTTTTTAAACAACACATTCACTACATTAAGCTAACTCTTCTAGATATGTATGAATAATAGTTTTGAAATATTAAATTAAATTTTGAAAATTTCTTAAATGCTTTGTTTACTTAGCTTTTATTTTTAATGAATAAGAGATATACAAAATTTCTTAGTTGAAAGAATTGAAGAGTAAATATATATTTAAAAAACGATTAATTATTTAAAAGATAGATACTTTTAAATGAAAAATAAAAGTTGTTCAGTAATGAGATAACATCGATTATTAAGAAAAGAAAAAAAAATGTAACCTGTTCAAGCATTAGTATTCGTAAATTTTGAAAAAATAAAATAAAATTTAACAGGCCAATAAATTTTTAATGATGGGAAATTCAATATTTGATGGATCGCTCAATAAAAGTAAACCACTTCTAAGTTCAAAACTCATTGGTTGTGGGATCAGTCTTTTGTTATATAAAGGTGGGATGAGTCTTTTGTTATATATAATGTTTTGTGGACATATTCTTAATTAATGTGGGACTATGTTCACATTAGGATCTACACAGCTTCTGTAAAAATGTTAAAACCTTTAACAACACTCGTACCCATACTTAATCTTTAGAAGAACTTACAATGGCATTCACAGAAGAAAACTTGACGTCAGAGGAACAATATATTTATAATTAATACACTTTCAGATGAATCTAAAGCAGAACTAACAATGGCTTCCTCCCCATATAAGTGAATTAGTACATTTCCAGCCTTCAAATTCATTTTCCACTAGACCAACCAGAGAAAATTACATTAATAGGACAAATTTCATACTCGTACTAATAACAATAAATTTCTCTGAAAATAATTCAAAACTTATTCACAACAGTTTAGATAACACTTAATGACGATGTGTGCTAATGCTAGAAATTCGAAATTTTTACTTGTTTATGCAGTCCAGATTGCATGTTTTGCAAGTGTAAAATTGAGGCACACCAGATTCTGGTACAAGTAAAAAAGATCTCTGTGTTTAAGCTTGATTAAACTTATTAAAACGGTTTATGACTTACACAAGTAACCTAGAATGCTTACCAATACACAAGTTTTAAGTTCCATCTTATGCATAAACAATCAGAACTGCTTACCAAGCAATGTTCAGAAACTAATAATATTCTCTCATAACTGTGTCATTCTTGTTAAATGCCATTAATATAGCATCTTAATCTAATGGTTTTCATCACTGAGGAATAACGTCTGCATAACAACTGCAACTTCGAACCGTTTGTTTGCGATGGGTACAGACAAATTGAAGAATCAGAGCAATGTCTTCGAATCACATATGTTATGCCATGAATCTGGCAAATCTTACATAAAAAAGAAGAGGAAATGAGAAGATTCACTTGTACTTAATGAATGATAAAAGTCTTATAAGGTTATGCTTATGGGAAACACGAAAGAAAGAAGAAACAAAAAGGACAATGATTCTATTATATTTCTTATGGATATGCTGATGTGCTCGTATGTGAGTTATTTCATGGAACACACACATTCCTTTCAAATTTGTAGTGTGGAATTGGTGAAACAGGTTTCTCTGTATGTTTCTCTCAAGTTCATGTAAATGGTTTTCCTGAGACAGAGTGAGACCAAGTCCCACATCGCTCAAGTTATAGTCATTACAGTTGACAGCATTGTATAAATAAGAAGCAACTGGCTACATTTGAACATACTTACCTGGATGGGGTCAATGGGTGATCAATAAGGCCCATGGCCTAGGTTGGTGACTTCCATTGCACTTAGGAAGGGTGCCACCCTAAGGTCTCCCCAAGTGGGAGAGCCTACATCATAATTTGTGGCAGTGGGGGCCTGCGTACGCGCGGCCCCTTCCAATTTCAGTCTTAAAATTTTTATGTGATGAGCCCTATTTTTACATGTGAGCTTTGTAATTGAGAAATTTGTTAAAATTAGGAAATTAAGTGAAAAGTGAAAATCCCCTTCCAATTTTAGTCTTAAAATTTTTATGTGATGAGCCCTATTTATACATGTGAGCTATGTAATTGAGAAATTTGTTAAAATTAGGAAATTAAGTGAAAAGTGAAAATCCCCTTCCAATTTTAGTCTTAAAATTTTTATGTGATGAGCCCTAATTTTACATGTGAGCTTTGTAATTGAGAAATTTGTTAAAATTAGGAAATGAAGTGAAAAGTGAGAATTTTAATAAATTTGAGGTTTGTAATTGAGTAATAATATTGAAATGAAATTGGATTCTTCAATCATTCTTATTCTCATTATACACATAAAGGATCAGTCTTTATTATCTTAGCTTCCAAGTCCATGTTGTAGGGCAAAGAAACCGGTTATTAACATGAATGAGAGAAAATGTAAGTTGTAAGAACCATCCAAAATTATGTATGTTTTAGGTTATACAACAAACGAAGTTACCATGTAAACTTCAAAGTTTTACTACTTAAAATTCAAAATTATGTATATTCGTCTGGGATAAACAGTTTAAGCCTGGGTCAAAAAATTCATATAATTTTATTTTAGTTCCGAGTGTTTTATTAGATTAACATTGAAATACCGGATTTAAGTAGTAACTAAAACTCGTACTTGATATCATTCTCTTCAAGTGATGAATAATTGTGGACAAGTTTGAAATTCCAGCAAACTTCTGTTACTACTATTGAATCTTATTTCACAACCAAACACAAGCCCATTTTTAACTTCAAGATTTGGAAAAATAATAAATACATAAGCCGAAGAGAGAATGCAACTTGAGAAGCATCAAATGACTATTACACGAGCACTAAAAGACTAATTTGGCTTTGTATTCAGGGTTCAAAGACCAGACTCTCTGCTTCTCGCTTCACAGATTCGAATAGCACAGATGATAGATAACGCTCTCCGAAGCTTGGAAAAACCACCTACACAGGTTTTCAACAAGATTATCAGTGATGGAATACACACACTCAACTGCATCTATGACAACCAAATGGGATATTTCTGAAAGCTAAAACTCAAGTTTTTGTCAAGGATCAAAAATTAAAGACGCAACTATTCTGACAATCTTAGAACACATTTATATTGAATCTATAGTGAACTAACAATGATATTCACCAAAGAAAATTTTATGCTAGGTGAACAATAGACAAACTTACAACAATGAGTTTTCCAGCATTTTCTGGCCTCTTTGCTATCTTAATTGCAGCTGCAGCGGCAGCACCAGATGATATCCCCACCTGCAATGTTTATAATACAAACAAAATAGCAATAAAAGTACTGTCTCCACCGGATGCTACTAACAGAAGATGATGCACATAATCAAAGTCAAGACATGAGAAGAGGTAACACCACTGAAAAAACAGTCTATCTTTAATGTGAACTTACCAGCAAACCTTCCTTCAAAGCAAGTATTTTAGCAGTTTCGATAGCTTCTTCACTTGAAATCTGAAATCACAACCAAATACGAAAGTTACTATTTGTATTTTCAGAAAGCATGGATAAATTATCATGGCATTCAGTTAGCGATGCTTCCTCCATAAAAGTGAATTAATACACTTCCAGCCTTCAATTTAATGTACTCTTAAAGAACAAAAATATCGGTTGTAAGACTAGAGACACACCAGATTATCTTACATGACACAAAACTGTTTATTAAGCACAAATAAACTATAAAAAAGGTTTGTTGCTTACTTGAATAACTTCATCAATTAGATCAACGTCCAGAACACCAGGGATGAAGCCAGCACCAATTCCTTGAATCTTGTGAGGACCTTTTATCCATTCAACAACCATGCGTGTATCAGGGAAAATGTACACAAAAGGAGACAGACATTTGATAAATATAAAACCAAAAAAAAAGTAGGATATAGATTTTTCTTGTTGTTGTTAATTTTGGAACGATAGAATGAGAATCTAAGACATCAAACACACAAATGCTCATTAAAGACATGCATGAATAACATTATTAGTGCAGTAATGGTGAACGACAAAGCATATCCACATTGACATGACAGAAAGTGATGTTGGTACTGAGTTCAGTTTCAGAAGCCAAAACTTGTGCACGGCAATGGAAGAAAAGAACCACGGAGATAAAACATCATCATAGTACAGTTCAAAATTTAAGGAACCTCAGTATACTCACCAGGTTTTCCTCCGGACAGTACTGGACTTTCTACTGGTTCGACGCCATATAGCTGAGTAAAAAAAATGGTGTGAAAATCATAAACAATGCAGGGGAAACACTAGAAAGACTAATTCATACACTATGAGAAAATTAAAAGCCTAACCGTTATATCAGGGTTCTGCTCTTTCAGATATTTTCCAGCACCTGTTATTGTACCTCCCGTTCCAATCCCAGAGACAAGAGCATCAACCTTCCCACTTGAGCCCTTCCAGATCTCAGGTCCAGTGGTTTCATAATGAATCTAAGAATAGGAAAAATGAGAGAATGTTGAATACTCATCAACCAACTGGTTTTTCAAACAAAGAGTATTGACACAATACCTTTGGGTTTGCAGGATTTTCAAATTGCTGTAGCATATAAGAATTTGGAGTCTTTTCCCGTATCTCTTCTGCCTTCTGAACAGCTCCTTTCATACCCTTGGCGGGGTCTGTGAGAACTAAATCAGCTCCAAAAGCTTTTAGAATGGTTCTTCTCTCAAGACTCATTGAAGAAGGCATGGTTATAATAAGTTTGTAACCCTTAGCAGCTGCCATGAATGCCAAACCAATGCCAGTGTTTCCGCTTGTAGGCTCAATGAGAACACTCTAATAACATGAACAACAATAAACCAGATTAATAATAAGTTTGAATATCAAAAAGCATTAAACAATTACTCATACAATACTGAATCAAATTGGGAAGAATAATCAGAGTGAAGCTTTGATGCAATATGAAAGATTGGTATCAAACATGAATCCAAATATACAAGGAGAGAACAATCTAAAGCAAGAACTAACTTCACCCGGTTTGATGAGTCCCTGCTGCTCAGCGTCTACAATCATGCTATATCCTATCCTGTAGGAAAATAAAAAAAATCATGATTTTATTACATAAGTTTTCTGAAACACATTGTTGCATGCCATTAGAAACTTGGCATCAATCATACAACATCTGTGCCAAATTTTTATTAATCTAAGCATTTCTACAAGGATGTTATGAGCATAAACAGGGAAGCATGAAACCAAAAGTTACATCATAGGATGAAGAAATATATATACCTGTCTTTGACACTGGAGCAAGGTTCCATCATTTCTAGCTTCGCAGCAACTTTGGCAACACAACCATCGACGATGTGGTTGAGATATACCAATGGAGTTTTGCCGATTAACTGCATGTTCCAAAAATGAATTCAGACGTTCTGTGAGCTAAAGACAAAAGAACAGGGTTGAACGCGACTTACTTCAGTCACATCTTTTGCAATGCTTGACTTCTCAACCGCCATGTTAAGTTATCCAAAGCACTGCAAAATCATAAAAATGGCTCAAAGATTCGGTGATTAAAAACAGAAAGAATCCTCATCGTCATAAACTAAATATCCAACTAGTTTTAGCCGAGTTGATTTATCCTGTGAGTAAAAAAACAGATCAAGAATTCCCAACTTTCCATTCAGAATGCATCGCAATTACATTTGTTTTATCTTTCTTGTTATACTAAAAAGAAACAGATCATGACCCCTTTAGTAAAAAAACGGAGAATCAGATAAAAGAAAATAGTTCAAGCCTCATATTGACCTAGAAAATTATCCTGCTATTGAACTCATGTTTCAGAAATATTAAAACCTGGAATTCTTGTTCAAGTGTTACGAATCGATCTACTTATGACAAAAAAAATATTGAAGAAATTTGTAGAAAAAATAAAATAAGTAGATTAAGCCCTGAAGTTTAAACGTGAAGATCAAAATTCAATGACAGGGTTAAAGCACTCTATCATGAATCCACCAGTAAGGTACATAAAATTCTGGTATCTAATTCAAGCGAGGAAAAGTGTATGAAAAATAACACCAAAAACATAGACACGAGTGAGAAAAAAGGAGTTCAGAATTGTGGGTAATAGAAAGCCAAAACTATAGAAGGATTAAAGTTGGTAAGAACAATGCTATTGCGAGGCTCACCAGAGTGAGTCACCACCACAGTACAACCTTATCCAAACAACGTTTGTTTCTCATAGAAAGATGAACAGAGACTTCTTATATACCTGAAGAGGACGAGAATTTCAATGAAACTCGTTCATTAATATCCAACCACACACATATTTTAATTTCTCTCTCTCACGCACACACTGTCTTTTTTGGTCGTTATTTTTGTCTTCTTTATTAAAGTCTTTGTAATTTTTGTTCCTTCTTTCAAATTTCCAACACTGTTTTCGAAAATCACATCAAAGTACAAGAACAGATTCGCTTCCTTAAATGTCCACCTGAGATTTTTCTTTTAAAGTAAATTATATAAACATTACGAACTGTTTTAATTATATTTTCATTTCAATTTTCATTTATTGTAATCGCGAAAGCAATTTATTGGTCATTATTATGCCCAAAAAAAAAAATGATACGTGAGAACTCCCTAAGAAACTCATGAATTCGTATCTTTCACGTAATTACAGCGTTTTTCTTAGTTTTATAATAATAATAAACAATTCAAATAGTCAAATTCACCCTATTTCTGAATTGGCGTGTATCAAGATTATTAAGAAAAAAAAAATAGTTGAAGGCCTTTGTTCGTGCAAACCAAAACCAAAACCAAAACCAAAACCAGAACTTCTAATTTTATGTACAATAGAAATATATTTAAGTTTTTTAATATCTTAATTACTTTGTATCAAATATTTTGTTGCTTAATTAATAGTAGCAATGATAATAGTTTTCATAAAATAGAAAAGACTTAATTAGTCACTTTTATATTGAATTCTTTATTAGAAGTGAACTTTGAAACTTAAAATTTTACAAAATCAGTTTGTAAAATAAAATTAATTCTAATACTATGTTAAAAATAAAATTTTAAAACTAATTTAATCTCACAAAATTAATTTATAAAATGAAATTTATTATATTATGAAATTGGTTATCTCTAATTAGTACTTACAACATCACTCAACTCAAATTCAAAAACATTTTTAAATTAACCTATATTAATGCAACTGTTATATTTTGATGTGTGTGGCCAAAACGATGGGCATGGCCAGGTTTCGATAAAGATCGAGCACGACATGATGAAAATTTGCCCACCGATTTCCAAATCGCAATCAGATTTGAAATCTCTTATTTTAATATAATATATTAATTAAGTTAGTCAACTATATTACGTTTTTATTTTTATTACTCATCGTATATCGTTAATTACACTAAAACACGTAAAAGTATATTAATTTAAAAACATTTATGCTGCATCGGTTAAAATTTTATTTTTAATAATGTAAAAATTTTAATAAAATGTAATATGGTCTAAAAAAATTTAATATAATTTTGTTTTGATTCAAAAGTTTAGTGACAAGTATTTCTTTAAATTAAAGATGTTCTGTGTCTACAGAAGAAAAAAAAAATTCTTGAATTTTCTTAAGGTGATTTTGATTACTAGAAAACAATTTTCTAAGTAAAAAGGTTTGGATTATGAAAAAATAGGTTCAGAATGTAATTCCCAATAATACTAATTAACTTAAAAGACTAAAATAACAATAATAATCTCTTTAATCATATATTTAGATATGAAATTAAACACCCATTAAATCATTCTTTTAATAAAAACCTACTTAAAATTATTGAAATTTATATATAAATTTAAAACTTAATTAAGCCTCTATATATATATATATAATAAAACTTTCACATGTTTAATTAGTGATATATTTATATACATAATAATTACTCCATCTTGGCTTTTTTCGAAGGCACAGATTCGAAACAGCTAATAATACCAATAATTATTTAAAAACAATACTGTGTTGCAGGCTCTACAATAAAAGAAAGATAATGATGAGACAGCACATTGCCACATTTTCGACGAACCCATGCCTAACACGTTACTTAAATTCAAACACCAATAGCAATTAACAATTATCAATTATATAATCCTTACTTTTAAAGTTTTATTTAAATATAAGCAGAATTTTAAATATTGATGTTTTGAGTGAATGATAATCTTAAGAGATTATGTTATCCTTATTATTGTTGAGATTTTTTTTATAGAGAAGACTATTATTTGGAGATTACATGTAATTTTGTTTAATAAGTCTTTTTCTTTTTTTACAGTAGGTTTAATTTTGTCATTTTTATTTGATATGAAACTTAAATTAACATTTGAATTATTCGCAATAATTTTCTTTCAATAATAAACATTTTTTATATGATATATTTTTTCTCAACTGTATACGGTGATATTTACTTATATTATTATTGTTGTGGGTATGGTGTTGTTATTATAACTGTCTAAACAATTATCGTGATAGATCATCAATTCTAATACTACTAATGGAATTTTTTATAGAGAAGGTCATTAGGGTAGAAATTATATATATGTATATGTGACATTGGACTTCTGATGAATGTTAAAATGTGGGTCTTCATCTATTTTCTTCACTTGGACGTCAAACTTCTTCAAGAGATATTCATCTTCTTTTGATTTTGATCATTCTTTTGTATTTTCTTCATTTGTAGTCAATTCCTTTTCATCATATCCAAAGCAAATCTTTTGTCTTTCATATAAACTTTGAATACTTTTAGGTCATTAGCATCTTTGATCACATAAAGTTTGTTTTCAAATGAGACCTTATAACATTTCTCTAATATTTGAGCAACACTTAACAAATTTTGAGTAATCTGAAAAATATATAAGACTTCAAAAATTATTTTGATACATGAATGAAATTGTTCTTCGTACTTTTCATAGGAAGTTATTCTCCATTCTCAATTATTATTTTGAAAATATTTAATTTGTTGAGCTCCTTGAAAAGTCATGTGATTTGTACAACCACTATCTATAATTCAACCTTTTGGAGATTTGTTGATTTTAAAAACACATGATGTTGGAAGAAGTATTTCCTCCTTTGATTCATGCTTTACGATCTCGACATCTTCTTGATAATTATAAAATTTGCATACTTTTTTCACATATCTCAATGAGTTTTATTCTTACACGATCATCATGAAATTAAGACAACAAAAACCACATAAGCAAGGTAAGGTAACAATAATTTGAAGTAAGCATACATTTTAACAATTGTAATTCCACTGAATTACACATTTTTCACATTTCACTCATCATCAAATTAAGGGTTAAGTATGTTTTTAGTCCCCGAACTTTGACTTAAAATTGGAATTCGTCCCTGTCTGAAACTTCGATATATTTTGGTCCCTAAACTTTAGAAATGAATGAATATAGTCCTTTTAACCCAATTATGTTAATTTTTTTTGACGTGTCGAACGCTTTTCATATTAGCATTGGAGTTTTCTACACTATTTGACACATTCTTGGTTCAATATCTACTGAGAAATATGTTCGACACTTCAAAAAAAGTTTACGTAATTGAGTTAAAAGGACTATATTCATTCTTTTTTAAAGTTTAGGGACCAAAATATATTGAAATTTCAGACAGGGACGAATTCTAATTTTGGGTCAAAATTCAGGGACTAAAAACATACTTAACCTCAAATTAATATCATGTACAAATCAAATCATATAATTATCAGAGACACTTAACAATGTTATCCAAAAAAACCATGTTTTGAATTAGACTCAGAGATTATGCACTTGTCGTATAACCATCTACTTACACAAAGTCACATCCCAAGAACAATAATTGAACTATAAAAGATTACAATATGCTATACATGGTCTTTTGTTACTTCAACAAAATATGAAACAAATAGAATTTTAAATTATATGTTAATAGGATAAACATGTTTATATAATTAACATTTCAATTAGTTTGGGTTCCAAACTCTAAGTAACCTCGAATGCATGTCCTCTTATATCAGCATTATCTTTTGAAATGAAAAAAAGAAACATTTTCTCGTGAAATGAAAAAATTAGAATACTATGAGGTAAATTTTATTTTCCACTTTATTAATTCCAAAACTTTGGGTAGCAATATTTTTTTATAATTTTTGCTAAGTTTGTTTCTTAGATTTATATAAATCTGTCTAAAGATGATCACTAGTTGAATTATTGGATGACTTAATCATTGTAGTGAAGAATTTAAAAGGAGGATAAAGATTAATTAACTTAAAATAGAATTTTAATCGGCTAAGATTAGTATGTCGGAATTTCTGTGACGGTCTTTGATCTTCAAAAAGATAAACATAATGATCATAAACTTAGTTAGAAAAAGGGAAGAGAATAGTTTTAGAGAATTGATGATCATTATAGGATGAAACTCGACTAAATAACCTTTTTTATTTATAAACTATATTTTAATAATAAAATATTGAAACTCCATTTATAGAAAGACCACTTTTAATCATAATTACTTTTTAGATCTATATAGCCTTCAACTAAAAATGGAGTAAAGAAAATAAACTAGATCTAATGAACTTGAGGTTAAGTCTTCGACAAAATATAGAAACTTGAAATCACGAAAAGAGAAAAGAAACACAGAAAAGAACATTGGCAATCACATAGAAGACCAACTATTTTTAAGAGAAACAATGATGAGAAATTGCAATTAATGTTGCAATGAGGAAGAACAAAATGAAAAATCGTCAACAATGAGGAAGAACGAAATAAAGAATTGTTAGTAGCTAGTTAGAGCACAAACACAGAAAAAACACAAACCAATGGTCCAATTCGAGACCTAATAATTAAACCAAAATTTTGTTACTTCAACAAAATATGAAATAAATAGAATTTTAAATTGTATGTTAATAGGATAAACATGTTTATATAATTAACATTTTAATCAGTTCAGGTTCCAAACTCTAAGCGATAACTATAGAGTTTTTCAAAAGATAACAAGTAGCAAAATGCTAACTAAATCTAAACAACTACATTATTAAGACCATCGCCAAGGGAGCCAACACTTAAATCATCATATGCTTACATCAAATATTGGTGATCATTACAAAATAAGAACAACAACACAATAAGCACACACACAAGAGAGAGAGTAAGCTAATATAAAAGCAAATATTCCATTAACCATAAATTAAATCATCTTAGGGAGCCGAGTATTTCACACCATCATAAGCAACAAGCCACATCATAAAAAACTCATTACACTCAATTATTTTGATAACAAGCATTGGTGTAGAAATACTTGGAAGCTTTGGCACTTATGATGGATAATTTTCACCCATAAGGTTAATCCTATACAGGTTCCTAGAAATACAAATGGTTCTTCCAACCAGGACTTCCTGCTACTCTTTACTCTCTACTCCTAATTCATTCTCCTCTACATGAGTTTGAATGATTAGTAGAGTTTTAGGATAAGATTCCAAATTATGAGTCCCTACATCAATGCACACGAAAGCACACATACTTTAAAAGGATTTCCCTTAAAAATCCATTCATCATTCTTAGTTCGAATTTTAATAAGTCTTGTCCATTATATCATCAATATTCAACACACATATCCATTGATAAGGTCATCATCATCACAATTTCACACATCATTATATTCCAAAAGTTCATATTATCCCCAAATATTGGCATAATCACCAAGTATATTACATAAGAACTTAACAACACATGCAAAATTTGTCGGGATTTTTAAAAATAAAACTGCAGCTTGTACAAAACTCCAAAAATTATGTTCTTACACTTAAATTAAAGATAACTTATTCAATTAATCAATGCGAAAAGAATCAACCTAATTGAACACTTATAAAAAAAAGTTATGTATTAAACAAGTGACAAAGGTCAAATTTGTCAACAACCTATTCTACAGGAAGTTTACAAGAAAAACTGCTCTCATTATAGACTTTCAAACAAAGATCCTAACGGTCAAAACAAAGCATAATATGTCTAGGACCTATTGTAAAAATTTCAGCTCTATTCGATGCTTAATGAAGCGGGAATTCAATTTTTTCCAAGATGACTCCGAGTAAGAAAACTCAACTTGCTCAGCGATAGAATTGCTCGCCCAATGGGAGAAACTCTTGGTTAAATTAATTTTGTCAAACTCTCCGTTAAAATTAGTGTTGTCACTCGCTCAACGAGTAGTAGGCTTGCCTAGAGAGTTTACATAATGCAAAAACGCAAATTATGCATTTTGACAGCGCCAAAAGAACAAAAACTCATTTCAAGCTTCATACAAGTTACAAACACACTAATCTCGTGTCAAAAAACTCAAACCAACCAAAATTACCACATATGCAATTCGTACTATAGAAAGCCCCAAGATTTTCTAACACACATATTAAAACATGCAAATTTATGGATCCTCTTAAACTCACAAAGACTAAATAAAACTAACACCGTTAGAGCTACAAATCACATAAACCAATATTTATTCCAAATAAAAAAAAACCACATGAAATTCATCACATAATAATTGAAGTTTTAGCTTCCATTACCTTCGAAGATAAACTCGAACTCTGAGAGCCCCAAAGCACATTCAAACTCGTGGAAGTTCAACCTCAACCTGAGACAACGGAAAATAATGTGATTGTGCCCACACAATCATCGATTAGAATAAATACAAAATGGAAATCAAAGGGCATATGTAAGCAAAGAAGACTTGCATGCACTGTAGAAAAAAAACTGACTTACCTTAAACAAGAAACTGGTCGATAGGGATCGAAGGCCTTATCATGAAGAACATCCTACAGTCTCAATTTTACAAACGAGCAAATAGAGAGGTGAGAAATAAAGGTTCAAAGATGGAGATGAAGGGATGACGTTAGGAGAAAAAGGAAATCTTTTTTTCTAAAATATAACCCTTTGAAAGTTTATTTAGGAAAAATAGATTTTACAGTATTTTACAAAACTAACTTACAGTAAATAAATATTTTTCTATGCAAGTAACAAATGCTAGTTTTTTTTTCTTAACACTAAAATTAAGACAAGAGGAGATATTTTTCAAAATAATTAAAATAATAGAGATGTTTACGGTTTAATGTTCAAACTGAAGCATACAAAACCGAACTTGTGCCACCGGTTCGACGAGGGCGCTCCTAAACGGGGGCATTTTGGTCTCATAAAATAAGGCGGCCACCGCAGCCGCCCGTACATTAAACGGCAACATAGATCTCCCTCTATTGTTGATTTTTATCATAATAATTTTTTCCCTCTCTCTCGTGTTTCCGAACCGGGCCGAAGCGAGCCGGAAATATGGGAGTGCCAGCGTTTTACCGGTGGCTCGCGGATCGGTACCCGCTCTCGATCGTCGACGTTGTGGAGGAGGACACCGCCGGCGGCGACGGCACTGTTGATGTTTCTAAACCTAATCCTAATGGCATGGAGTTCGACAACTTGTACTTGGACATGAACGGCATCATTCATCCCTGTTTTCATCCTGACGGCAAGGTACATGCTTCGCTTCACCTTACTTTCATTCAATCCGTTATTCTGTTTTCGTGACTCCGATATTGCAACCGATTGACCTGTTATTCTGTTAATAGCATTAATGTCTTCTTCATTGGTTAAAAAAAAGTCAGTAGACATATAACCTAATAGAAATAAGCAAAGGAGCGGAGAATTACGGTAGTGAGCTTGTAAGATTTCTGTTTCAAGTTCGCATTCCAAGTCTTCGTATGGATTGATATTGAGGTCATGTTCGTCAATTGATTGTTGAAAACTTGCTTTAGAATTTGTTGCATTTAGAGGCTCTGCAAACTGAGCTCCTGGAGCATTTTGAAGATATAGCATCATGCATAGTTATATGAGCAGAGTGAAACCTTATACAAAGTTGACTAGACTTTGTAGCTTTTCTATTTTTTGTCTAAGCGGAAGTGTTTTTTGTTGATTAATCTTTAAAATGCAGCCGGCACCTGCTACCTATGAAGATGTATTCAAAATAATGTTTGACTACATTGACCATCTATTTTCATTGGTTCGCCCAAGGAAGCTTCTTTATCTCGCAATTGGTATGTAGCTTTTTCTCACCATTGCATTTCTTATCAATGTGGTACTATGGAACACCAAGACATGCATTTTTCTTTGCTTATCATATTGGATAAGAATGCAAATCCGATATCAATGCATTAATTCTTTACCTATGCTTAATCTTATTTGATACTTAAGGAGGAAATAAGATTGATACCATTGATTAAGTAAACAATATGTCAATGAAGATTAATCTGTGATGACAACGATTATAATTACTATTTTGTTTTGGTCGATGTCCCAAAAGTATGCTCATTGTGCGGATTTATGGAATGTGTGAATCCTACCCTGTATGTTTTAGGAATAATTGGATAAATATTATATATTTGGATCATAGTTGTTCGTCATGGAGGATCTGCCAGCCAGCTCCTTTAAGTTATAAATCCAAGATATTTGGTATCTCTATGTCAAAAGCTTAGAAATCATGCTAAAGAATTCTGTAAACATCCATTAACTTTGTTCCCTTTAAGCATTCTATTTCTTTTCAATGATTGGCTACTTGGCACATTTTTGTATGGTATACTTTCCTCGTTCAAATCTTTTTCAGGTAAAAGATTCAGATAAGCGCTTGTAAAACAGAATAGCCAATATGGAAAACTAGAACTGTCTGAATTTTGAGAGGCTGTAATTTTTTGTCTGTAATGTTATGTTATTGTATGTGTGATTTAACTTTGAATCACTTCCTCATTCCTAACATTTTTTCCATATGTATTTTTCTTGCACCATTAGACGGTGTTGCACCAAGAGCCAAAATGAACCAGCAACGATCACGGCGTTTCCGAGCTGCAAAAGATGCAGCTGAGGCTGTAAGAATATGAACATACTCCTATTTACTATGATCTCCTGCTATTTCTCTTACAAAAATTGAGTACAATGTGATGTTGTAGGAAGCTGAAAAGGAAAGACTCAGGGAAGAATTTGAGGGTGAGATGGAACTCTTGTCTTCTAAAGACAAGCCTGAGACCTATGACTCAAATGTCATTACCCCTGGCACTCCTTTTATGGCAGTGTTGTCAGTGGCTCTTCAGTATTATATACAGACTAGATTAAATTACAACCCTGGCTGGATAAATACAAAGGTTGACCTTATCATATTTATTCTTTGCTCCCTTGATCTCTTCCATACTGCACATTCCTTCCTTGAGGACTAATCCTGTTTATTTTCTTTTCTCATATTGTATATATCTTGTTTTCAGAATATTTTTTTCTATATATTTATCTATGGAGCTACATTGGGTATTTTTTTGAAGGTTATACTTTCTGATTCAAATGTTCCTGGTGAGGGAGAACATAAAATAATGGAATACATACGATCACAACGTAACCTTCCTGGATTTAATCCAAATACTCGTCACTGTTTGTATGGATTGGTGAGTTTTTGTCTGATTTAGAATTTTTCATTTTATCCAAGCTTGGTGTATTTATCTTTAGTTTTTGAATGGTGATCTCATTGCTATGATCTTTAAATTCAGGATGCTGATTTGATTATGTTGGCCTTAGCCACACATGAGGTTCATTTCTGCATATTGAGGGAGGTTAGTTTTCAGTGTACAAACTGTCTATGTGATTTTGGATCATTGATCCCAATGGATTGCCTTGATGACTAATTACATGAGTGAACAGGTAATTACTTTCCCTGGACAACAGGACAAGTGCTATCAGTGTGGGCAAGTTGGTCATTTTGCAGCTGATTGTCGTGGTAAGCCAGGTGAGAAAGCTGAGGACTGGAATCCAGTTGATGATACCCCAGTTCACAAGAAGAAATATCAGGTTTGATATTGCAACCCAGCATGTTAGGCTGGATATTCATTCTTCTTTTCTGCTGATTTTTAGTTTGAAACTAAAATCTTGTATGTACAGTTTCTTAACATCTGGGTGCTGCGTGAATATTTGCAATATGAAATGGAGATCCCCAACCCTCCTTTTGAGATTGACTTTGAACGCATAGTGGATGATTTTGTATTTCTATGCTTCTTTGTTGGCAATGACTTTCTTCCGCACATGCCAACATTAGAAATACGTGAGGTAAGCATTTGGAAGGCACCATGCTATATTGAGGAGTAACATGAAACAAAAAGTATGCCAGTGCTATATGGTTCTAGTTTTTTCTACATAATTTTTAATTGAACCTGCTTAACTTATGCATATGCTCTTTACCTGCATATCCTGCTCTATACCTGTTCTCTTTGATAATCTTTTTACCGTTTCAGGGGGCTGTCAACTTGTTGATGCATATTTATAGAAAGGAATTCACTGCCATGGGTGGTTATCTTACTGAAGGGGGTGAGGTAAGTTTCTCACTTTTTTTTTCTTAAATTCAGTTAAGTAGTGTTTGTCATTTTGTGACAGAATCATTTTTAGCAATGATCTTCCTTCAACTGATTGTCTTATCTCTTAAGTCATCTATCTGGAGTTTTTAGTTCTTAAATTGGTGTTGTAAATTGTAATATGAATATCATTGAATATTTCAGGTTTTCTTAGAGAGAGTGGAACATTTTATTCAGTCTGTTGCTGTTCATGAAGATCAAATATTTCAGAAACGAGTTCGCATTCAACAGGTATTGTTATTTCTACGTATTGACTATCCCTCTTTGGAAGGGATAATTATTATGGATTCTTAAACTTCTGAACCCTTTGGAGTTTTCAGCCAATCAAATTCAATAATAGCGGTATCTGCTTATTTTCATGATTCTGTACTTTGAGATGGTATAGTTTGCTTGATACATAGTAAGAAAGTTCTTCTGTTAATATTGATGAGGAAAAATCTTCATTTCACTCCATTCCATTTTGCATTCTATTTTATTGGCCTATTTTTACTGTTTAAAATTTCTCACTGAGAGATCGTAATTTTATGCCATCATCCATGATTTTTTCTTCCTATTTGAATTGACTTGAAATTAAGTTATTTGGGAAGTAGACTTAACACATTTCTAAATTACACTGTTTCATATCATTTAAAGTCATGAATGATATGATTTAAACTCTACTTGTGCATATGATTTATCCTTTGTACTTTTACCAAGTCTACTATTTATAATTTTACACACACACACACACACACACACACACACACACACACACACACATATATATATATATATATATATATATATATATTTCTCTTTAATATGGTTTTGAATTTTACTTCCTGATATGCTATACTTTTGATTTGATTGTGTTTTAAGGCTACAGAAATTAATGAAGAGATGAGAGCTAGGGCAAGAGGAGAAATGCCTGAAGAACCACGAGCATCTGTTTCGGACAAGGTTTAGTTACTATTTATTTCTCGAATTCTTTAGTGTTTGCTTGAATTTAGTATTTCTTACTGACATTTTAAACTTGTGTTTGGGAATCTACTGCACTTTTCTGGACCCCAAACCACAGAAATTCTAGTGGCTTCCCAAAAATACATTGAGGTTAGCGTGTCTGTGGGTTGTGAGGGGTGGTTAGTTTTCACATAGAGTTATGATAAGGCATACCATAATTCCAGCTCAGAACACAATATGCTGGGGTTGTGTAAAATTTCACCTTTTTAAGAATTTAAATTTAAGGTCTAATTCAATTTCACAAACAAGCGTATAAGATTAGGATTGGCCAAGTTTTATTTAAGTAATTTCTCTCAGGCAATTGTGAGACTAAACACACCTCCTCAAGGCTGTAATTAAAGCTTCCCCAAACTGGTCACTATTAAGTTGGCTTTCCAATAGCAACCTTTGTGTGATTAGACGTTTGCTGTGATGTGTGTCATTTTGTGATTGAATTTTGGGTTCATCTGCTTATGTGTGAATGAAATCTGGGAGGGTTGCTTCTGCAATTGCTATTTGTTTCTGTTGTCTTCTGGTTTGTGGTTCCGCACAAAATCTTTCTGGCCAGCTGGTCCGTGGGTGACATGGTTCCCACTTTCTACACTTAAAATTCTTCATAGGAAGCCTTGTAAAGCTTGTAGTAACTCTAAGATTCTTAAATAGTTATGAATGTTATTATGTTCTTGTTTTTCACTTGTGCTAGTTTTGTATGTACACATATATTCTTCTGTATAATTAATAGTTTTATATAACAGGTAAGTTATACCTCTTTTGTTATATCCTATAAGTTCTACTACTTTGGCAACCTTGGGAAGTAAACTGCAGTATTTGGAATTACTTGTAGTTTGTTGCATTTACGACTAACCAGTAGAGTTGAGGGGAATTCTGATAAATTTTAGTAGCCATGTTGAAGGGTTTTATACTTGTATACCTCTTTTTTTATATCCTATAAGTTCTACTACTTTGGCAATCTTGGGAAGTAAACTGCAGTATTTGGAATTACTTGTAGTTTGCCTTGTTGCATTTATGACTAACCAGCTGAGTTGAGGGGAATTCTGATAAATTTTAGTAGCCATGTTGAAGAGTTTATACATATAAGTTCTTTTTTTTTCCGTTGGTATTTAAAACAGAAGTGCGTGGGTAGTACGTGAAACAACTTCATTGTGTTCTCTTTTAGTGGTGGAACAGCTGATGAGAACGATCACTTTCACAGCTAGAATTTTCTTTTTTAAATTAAATGTATCTTTTGTTTTTTGGAAGTTGCTAAAAAGATGTTGGAACTTAGAAGTCATGTATTTGTTTGGGTCAGATATAATCTATATCAAGAGTGATCCCTGAATAGGATACTTAGCCTATTCCATACCACGTGAAATCTGAATTTTTATTAACTACATAGTGTTTGTTATTTTTTTAGGTTAAGTTAGGGGAGCCTGGATACAAGGAAAGGTATTATGCAGAAAAATTTGGTGCTTTGGATCTGGAGGAGACCGACAAAATAAAAAAAGATACAGTATGTGCTATCAGTATTCTTGGAATTATTTGTTGTTACCTTTAATTCTATACAGTCATGGGTTATAATGGAAAAAATTTTCAAATTTACAAATTCAATGCTTAAAAAAGTTTTTCAATGCAAAAACTTGACTATCATATTATCAACAATAACATATTTAACTTTCAGAAACTCCTTAAATGAGCTTATGAAGACCTGTTTACTTGTAAAAGTGTTTTCTGTTTTCACTGTTAATTACAAAAATGTTGCCATATTTTCACACGATTTCCTGTTTTTGAAAGTTTTTTTTTTTTTTTTTTTCTTTTTTTTTTTTTAAATTTTTTATAAAGAAAAAAAAAGAAAAAAAAGGGGGTTTTTTTTTATTTGTTTTCTTTTTTAATTAAAAAATTTTTTTTCTTTTTTATTCTATTTTTTTTTTTTTTAAATTTTTTTTTTTTTTTTTTCACTATTTCATATATGAAATTTTTAAAAAGGAAACAAAGAGAAAAGAAGGTGGCTTTTTTGTAAGTAGAAGTGAAAACAGAAAATAAAAATAGAAAACAATTTTCTCAAACCAAAGAACACCTAAACTACTCCTTTTCTTTTTAAATGGTGCACTAGGCTCACATTGTTACAATTTTCTTTTTAAATGATGTTAGGCACATCCCGTTTATGTGTCTTGAAATCTTGATGTTATTATCTGCCTGTGTTTCAATATGTTCTATTCATGAGGGATTGAGGGCCTCACACTGGTTGAATATTTGTCCCCATGAATTGATTCGTGGTGTGTTGGATTTAATTTTGTTTTCTCCTTGTTGATGGCTATTTTTACCCAACCCTTATAATTTATGGTTTTCATAGAAGATAGCTGATTGTCTTGGTCTTCCTCATAGGTCTTGAAATATGTAGAAGGCCTTTGTTGGGTTTGTCGGTATTACTACCAGGGTGTCTGCTCATGGCAATGGTTAGTTGATCTTTCACTAGCTAATATATTATATTTGAACCCATTCCTGCTATTTTCTGTTTGTAGATTGATAATCTGGTTCATTTATGTTGGAAAGCTTCCTTGATTACGGTCACCCTTAACCCACTGTAATCATGGCTTCTTTGGGATCTGCCTTAAGTTCAGCTCCAAGGGTGGTGCTTCATCCCACGTCAACTTGATATATGAGTTAACTAAAAGCTTATTAAGCTTGGGTAATCCTCACCTTACATGCATAGTTTTATGGGGTTTTAGTTGGCCAAATTCTAAGAACTCTGCATAATGTTATACTGTAATCAGTTTTGGTGAAAAACTAACTTTTAAACTCATACCGAGAAAATATCCCCACCCTTGGCCTGATCCCTTAAAGGATTGAGTGTTTGGATTTAGTAGAATGTACTATATATAGGTTCTGCATATCACCCATATATAATCTCTTAATATACTCAGTGGAGAATATTTCCTAGGCTACTATTAATTAAGTGCAACTTCCTATATGATGCTAACCATGAGTTCTAAATGCATTTTATCATGCAAGACATGGACATTATTTCTTAAGTAATTAAATATCATCGTTTTTAACTTTTTATTAGTAAATTTTTTTTGTTTAAGTAATCATTTAATTGTGGTGCACCCAAAGCAATGTTTGTACCAGTGACCATACACAGTTTTAGTAGAATGGAGGCATGGTCATTGTTTTGTTGTGTTGTGCGACAATTATTCCTCATTGTGAGTTATACTATCTTGTGTACCTTCTCAGCACTGTAGTTAGATGTATTGTACTATTACACTTTGGTCTGGCTTGAAGAGTGTTTTGCTTCAGATATATTCTTTTAGCAAGTTTTCCTGCATCTTTATATTCTGTTGGAACCTTGTATTGTTGCTCATAGCTATTGAGCTTCAAAGATATTTTGTAGCAGGAACTTCTAATCATGATTTTATAAGGAATTATTAATATATAATATGGACTGGAGGCCTTTAGAGCTGGGATACTGCCTTTTTTATGTTTGAGTGGCTTTAAGATATTGAAGAAAATTTCTGAGACCCCTTCAATTTTGTTGAAATTATCATCCCATTAATATTCTTCAATATTTTTCATTATTTTGTTCATTCAGGTACTACCCATACCATTATGCTCCTTTTGCTTCTGATCTTAAAGATCTAGCTGATCTGGAGATAACTTTTTTTTTGGGAGAACCATTTAAGCCATTTGATCAACTAATGGGGACCCTACCTGCATCAAGGTTTCTTCTTCTTTCCTGTCATTAGATCTATCATATCATGCATCCTGTGCTGATGCTAATTAAGTTCTTGTTACACAGTTCAAGTGCACTGCCTGAAAAGTACAGGGATTTGATGACTGATCCTTCATCACCTATTCTTGAATTTTACCCTGCTGGTGAGATCACCTGATTGTTATTGACTTATTTTGCTATATCTAAAAGTTTCTAGAGTTACTTGTTTTGCTTTCTTGACAGATCTTTTTTTTTTTTTTGTAGGATT
>Ga0214543_1004304_pt1 | contig 27103 bp, 10 predicted proteins | sample CNSS2metaG_FD_160094 | JGI IMG/M metagenome (GOLD analysis project Ga0214543, IMG submission 160094) | Root nodule microbial communities from cowpea collected in UCLA plant growth center, Los Angeles, California, USA - CNSS2 | ecosystem: Host-associated > Plants > Roots > Nodule | place: USA... | reverse complement strand
AGGACAGGTGGAAGAAGGAGGCGGATTGGTAGGTGACGCAGCACTAGGTTTGAATGGTGAATGTAAATTTAATATTAGGCGGTGGTAGTTGAACATTGGGTTCCCCCACAAGGGTGTCTTGGACGTCGTCATTTAGTGCGTCGCAGGAACGTTAATATTGGCCACTTAATTTGTATCCGTTAAGGTAATCAGAATGGTAACAGACAACAATTAATTTATTGCTTAAAGAAATGAAATTAAGCTAATTAATTACTCATGTAATTGGAATAAATAATACCATAAACGTTGAAGGAAATAATATTTCATTAAATGGAGTAACCATTACAATATGAAATCACCATCCTTTTACACACATGTCATTCACAAACAACAAGACTTCAGTCATATTATATTTGTGCATCTCATGTGCGGCAAAACCTATGTGGTACTAAAGATAAAATATGGGAGGTGCATTTCCAAAATGAACTATCTATGCATAACAGAACAGTCATATTAGTTTGGCGACAAAAACATCCCTTTACCACCACATAGTATATGTATGTCACATCAGATTGTCCTTTACCCACCATCCTTGAAAGACATAGTATCAAATAATTACAGAAACCAAAAAAAATTCCAAAAACAACAAACAAAAACAACAATATCAAACACCAAAGCCCAGCCCCTGAAACATAAAAAATTCCTATTTTCCATATCCAACCATAACTCAGTAACATTCGGTCACCACAATATTAAAAAACCCCCAAATGTGCTGCTATGAAAAATTTTGGTGTTCTCCAAACGCACAACATTGTCAAACACCACAACATGCCACTACAAAATTAAGACTACAAAACGACACCACAATGCAAACCAGAATATACCAACGACTCTGTCAAACAATGTTGCACCAAACTTGAAAAAAAATTAAACGTTTTTTCTCCAAAGATTAAACCTTTTCGATTGGTAACGTTCTAAAACACGAACCTTACACTAAAACAGTGTTGCGGAACGACTTCCGGTAGGTTGGTTGTCGTTGCCGTCAACTCGCTTCCACTGCATACGATCCCCTCCGCTATCGTCGCTGTCGCAGGTGTGTCCTCTCACGGTCACCGCCTCCAGCCTCGCTTCTGTAACACCGCAACTTCTCTGTCTCGACTTCCTCCGACTATCTCAGTCTCTCTCTGCCGTTCCGCCGACTTCCTCACGCTGCCTTCACCTTTCCACACACTTCATCACCCTGTCTCCGCCTTTCCTTCGAGTTGCTCACGTTGTCGCCGCCTTTTCGCCGACTTTCTCACGGTGTTTTGGCCTCTCCTCCGACTTCTAGAAACTGTCCCCCCCCCACTTCCTCCGACTTTCTCCCTCCCTGTCTCACGATCACTCTACAAATTTTGGGACACTTTCTCTCTCCACGTCTGCTTTACTTTTGGCAAAAAGAATAACCAACGCGCACGTGACCATGGCTTCTCTTTGATTTAAAAAACGTTAAAAAAAATTAAAAAAAGGGTGCCACGTCACCCATGTCAAAATTGAGTTCGATTCTTATGTTCAAATATCATTTTCGTAAAGGATAATATGGATAAGCTAACATTTAATGCCATGTTATGTTTTCACTGTAGTGCAATATAAAAATCCAAAAAAACCAATCTCTAACTGACGAAACCAACACGGTAAAAACTAAAAATTAGTACATTCTAAACCAAATACAGTGATTACAAAAATATACTATATAAAGGCAGCTTGAGTGAATTTAAATGAAAAAAGAAGAAGAAAGGAAACAGAGAAAAAGAGAGAGCTTACTGGGAGGGAAGGAGAGCTGAAGATTAAGGCGAAAAAGATAGCAAATTTTTAGGTAAGGAGAGGAGAGTTTTAGCATGTACAAGTCTATTTATATATTATTTTCACTTAGTTTTTTAATGGAGTGCCCCTATCCCCATACTTTTTAATCATTTCCACGGTTATACATTTCCTTTTTAACCTTCTACTCTTGACCAAGTGTTTTTTTTTATCACTAACTAAGTCGTCAAGCTCTTCTTAAGCTGTTATCTTTTTTATATGTGGTTTTTAATTATGTTTATACAATATTAATATTATCTAGTTTTTAAATAAGGATAGTTGAATATTTTTTTATGATGTTTTTGATGTGTTAATTATAATTTCTTCAAGATAAATTAATCCGCAAATTGGTTTTCAATTTTCACAAACTTTATTTCGATATCAGCTTTTTAAATATGATTTCTTATGAAGTGATGTTTGATTTCAATGTGTTTAGTTTTAGAATGTTGAATTGAATTCTTATTTACGTTGATTGCACTTGTATTATCACAATAAAGAGGTACATTCTCTAGCTTTACACTATAATCCATAAGTTGATGCTTCAACCATATGCTTTGAGCACATGCATGTTCAACTGCTATGTACTCAACCTCAGTTGTAGATAGTGCTACACATGCTTGCTTTTTGTTATTCCATAAGATTAAATTTGATCCAAGTAGATGGCATGTACCACTTGTGTTTTTCCTATCCAATTTGCACCCTACATAGCCAAAATCTGAAAACCACTAAGAACAATGTTAGATTCATTAGGACACCATAATCATACATTAGTTGTCCCTTTCAGATACTTGAGAATCCTTTTTGCAGCTTTGAAGTACGATTCCTTTGGATTGGATTAAAACCTTACACACAAGCAAACCCCAAATTGGATATTCGGCCTTCTAGCGGTTAGATATAACAAAGAACCAATTAACCCTCTATATTTGGTTGAATCAACTTGTTGTCCAACTTCATCTACATCTATAAGGTAGTTTGTAGCAATTGGATTGTTAGCTTCTTTGCAATCCTCTATTTTGAACTTTTTCAGTACGTTAAAATAGTATTTTGACTGGCTTAACAATGTTTCATGCTTGAGTTGCTTCACTTGTAGTCCTAGGAAGTAGGTTAGCTTACCTATCATAGACATCTCAAATTCTCCCTGCATAGCTACAATAAACTCTTCACACAAAGTTATTATTTGATCCAAAGATTATATCATCTACATATACTTGAACAAGTATTACATCACTTGCATGTTTTCTAATGAAAAGTGTTTTATCAACCGCACATCTAGCATATCCTTTAGATAAAAGAAAGTTGCTTAACCTCTCATACCACTATCGTGGTGCTTGTTTCAAACCATATAAAGCCTTTTTCAATTTGAAAACATGATTAGGATAGAGGTGATCTTCAAAACCAATGAGTTATGATACATACACTTCATTTAAGAAACCATTCAAGAATGCACTTTTCACATCCATTTGAGAAAGTTTAAAATTACACATGCAAGCATATGTAACATCCCGACCGGATATTATGGATTCAAATAATAAAATAAAGAAATAATAAATAATTTCATTTATTGAAATATAATTTCTCAAAATGCAGGAAAAATTTAAAACTTTCATTCATCATAGAATAAACTTTAAAACCATAATCATAAACTTCATTACAAATGTCATAGTCTAGTAATAAGAGTTTACAAAATTATTTCAAAATCATAAAACATCAAAACTCTAAGAAAATTTTTCTCTCATCTAGCCCCACTCCGGCTCTATGCCTTACTAGATCCACCTACAACATCATCTGCTCCTGTGTACCGCGTACACGATCATCGCCAAACACAAGCAGATAGGGTGAGGTTACAATTAATACATCACATATATAAAACATATATATATATATATATATATATATACATACATACAAACACACCAAAGGAAATTCTTCCTTTGACCCATTCGTACACGCCACAACGCGCACACTCACACCAGCAACACTCGCCAACCCAAGCCACAATTCAAGAGTTCCTCGTGTTTATCCGTCATCCTGAGCCATAACTCAAGAGATGTCATCCTAAGCCACAACTTAAGCTGGCCATCCCAGTTTTTTGGGATGGCCATGCGACACGAGTCGAATTCATTCGATTTGGATGTTTTTTGTGTTCTTGGAGGTTTCTGATCAGGAAGAAATCGTGTTCTAATCTTTATGAATGATTAGACATCGTATTTCATTGGAAATTCGTGGAATTGGGGTTTAATTGAGATGAAAATTGCATGAAGGTTATCTTAGGGTTGATGAATTAGGGATTTCGAAAACGACACTAATCTAAATGAAAAATGTGAATGTATTCGGGTATGGGAAGTGTTAGAGATGAATTGTAATCCTAAAAGATGGAATCGTATCTTATAGAGTCATAAATTTGTTGATTTCAGAGTTGTTGTGAATGGGTTGAGGTTCGCAGGTGCAGAGAAGAATGTTGGGGTTCCTGGAACAGCAAGAATCGCCTAGCGACACATTGGTTATCGCCAGGCGCCATACCAGAGATGTGAGGGGTGCTCTGATTCACGAAAAATGTTGTTTTTCGTATTTTCGTGAAATAGGAACCACCCGACGTTGGCTTTGTACCGCCAGGCGCAAGGTTCCTGATTGTTGGACGCTAGGCGCCACCATTTTTTTCTAGTTTGCGTAGTTTTCGTAAAACTGGATTTCGCAGTTCGTTAACCGTTCGATTTAGGTGAAATTTTGACAGGTGGTCCATAACATGTAGTTATTCACCTTTAACGGTGGAAATTTTATTTAGAGGTCATTAGCGAGAGATATATGTTATGCACGGTTGTTGTTTTCACAATTTATCTTATAAGCAAATTGATCATATGTGCGTATAAAAGAGTTTATGGAACGTTAAGGGGTACTACAGGAAGCTATCATAGGTAATGTAAATATTAAAGTGTTGTCAGGACCATAAACATATATATATATATATATATATATATATATATATATATATATATATATATATATATATATATATATATATATATGTATTGGTTTGAGGTGGGGTACACATGGGTGTTACCTAACTGTTTAGAGCCCTTGGAAGGGGTAACTTTGTAGCAAATGGCTGAAATAACATGGTTGGAGTTGGGGATACCCTTACATGTATATGAAAGTAGCACATGGGTACAAGGAATTGTTATGGGAATAGAGGTGGAAATTCTGTTGTAGCGCTTACACGAACTTGGAAAAAATCATGCTATAGGGGGATAACCAGTACAACTCGTTGTATTGATGTATCGCTTGATGGAAGGTTTGCAGCCGCCAAGCGGTAGTTTCAAAACTAGTGGCGCTTGGCGGTAAGGAGTGTCGCGTCAGGCGATAACTGCATGCATGGGCATCAAAGGCGCGTTTGTGCCTGACGGTACGTGTACCCCGCCAAGCGATCTAGGGGTGTGATGTGCCTGGCGCCCGAGAGTGTTATGCCAGGCGATACCGTGAAGCAACAGTGTTATGCTTGATATGATGTGTGTGATCTATAAGGCTTTTAGGATACCTTAAAGGTCGGTTTGCTGGTGTTCCTTGAGTTGTGGCTCGGAACGTATCCCTTGAGTTGAGCTCGGGATAGGGGTTAAGCACGTGGCATTCCTTGAGTTGTGACTCAGAATGACATCCCTCGAGTTGAGCTCGGGATGGCGGATGAACATGAGGAAATCTTGAGTTGAGCTCGGTTTGGCGAGTGTTGCCGGTGTGAATGTGCTGGTTGTGGCCAGTACGGATGGGTCCGGATAGATTGACCTCCTCAGTAATTAGCTGACGAGTTTGGTAGTCTTGGGACGTTACAAACCATCTTCGTATTTGGGAACTCCACCTGGCGCTATGGTGTGTGATCCATAACATGGTTTTCCGCACGTGTTTTATTGGTTATGACCGATAGGTATGGCAGCAAGACATCTTAAGGTACTCACTAGAAGACGTAGAACACGGTTAGCATGGTTGTGGCCATGTGATATGAAATCAAAGGATGGAATTCCTTTTGTGTAATTCTGTTATATATATAAATATGTTGTATATATGTTCATTCCATTAGCTTACCTTATCTGCTTGTGTTTGGCGATGATCGTATACGCGGTACACGTGAACGTGAGCATATGATATTGCAGGTGGATCTGGTGAGGCATAGAGACAAAACAGGGGCTAGCTGGGAGATTTTGATAGAACTGTTTCTATTATGGATTTTACGGAATGTAATCTTGGTTATGAACATGGATTTGTTTTATAAATGAGTTTATAATGTATTTGAGATACTTTTAATTGAAATAAAGTTTTAAATTTCCCGTGTTTTTCGGAAATGAGGTTTTAATAGATGAAGCTGATGTAGTAATTTCTTATTTTATTATTTAAATTCGTAATATCTGGTCGTGATGTTACACATATAAATCTAGAGAAATCATCAACAATAACCAATGCATAATAGTTTTCACCAAGACTCATAGTTCTAGAAAGACCAAATAGATCCATGTGAAGCAATTTTAAGGGTCTTTCAGTTGAAATACAATTTTTGGGTTTAAAGGAAACCTTGGTTTGCTTTCCCCTTTGGAATGCTTCACATATCTTATCCTTCTCAAATTTAAGTTTTGGTAACCCTTCAACCAACTGTTTTCTATTTAGCCGATTCAAATGGTGCATATGTATGTGACAAAGCCTCATATGCCATAACCAAGTATCATCCTCTTTTTGTAAGTAAACAATGAATGTTAAATGATGCATGATGCATATTAAACAAGTATATATTGTTGACTTTTTTTCCTACCAACACAATACTTCCACATGCATCATATATAAGCCAATGATTTGGTTGAAACACAACTTTAATACCTTTGTCACACAATTGACTTATACTTATTAAATTGTGCTTTAGCCCTTCAACTATAAGCACGTTGTGGATGTTGAATGAGGCTCCAACACTTATGACTCCACTTCCAAGTATCCTTCCTTTGTTATTGTCACCATAAGTCATAAAGCCTTCTTCCTTTTGGTTCCAACTTTGCAAACTTAGACTTATCACCAGTCATATGTCTCGAGTAGCCACTATCTAAGTACCATAGGTCTTTCTTTTCCTGTTTTATGACCTGCAAAACAACATAGCATTACATGGTACCCTTTGATAGTTTGGGTCCAACATGGTTATGCCTTTCTAGATCCTTTTGAGATCCATTTCATAAATTCCTTAGGTACATCAAATTTTCTAGCATAGCAATTTCTAAGAACATGACCTTTCTTCATACAATAGTTGCAAGAAATGAATGACATAGCATTTGGCTCACTCTTGGAAAAGAAACTAGAGAACTTCTTGACTTTCTTTTCATGGATAGGTGTATAACCATGTTCAGTCTTTCCAAAAACACAATTTTAAGAGCCAAGAACAACTTCCAGGTTTGATTTTCCTCTTGTGAACTTTGCACAAGTTTTCAATAGATATTTCACTTGATTTTTCAAAGTAGTGTAGTTTTCGCAAGGTTTTATAGCCAACTGTTTTTTGGAACAATCGACCGAATTACTGTAAATCATTTCTAAATGTTTGAAATCAATTTTTAAGTCAATTGTTTCTGATTCTAGTTGGCTAACTCTGTTTTCTAGCCAACTATTTAATTATTTTAGCTGATTGTTCATGACAACAATTTTGTTAGTCTCACTATGAAATTCTTCAAAGTCATGCAACAATTGGTAATAGTCATTTTTATCTTTAGATGGCAAGGAACTCACTTGGCATGATGAGGATGATTCATATTCGGCCATGAGGCATAGATTTGCTTCCTCACGTCCTTCTTGAGATGAAGTGCTTGTTGAATCATCATTGTCCTCCCAAGCTATGTAGGCACGTCTTTCCTTGGTCTTTTTCTCCTTTTCTTGTCACCAACCTTTTTCTTCTCTTTGTTAACATCAGGACATTCAATCTTGATATGTCCTTGCTTTCCATAATTATAACATGAGAATTTAGAAGTATTACTTGAATCATTTTGTTTAGAAATGTACCTCCTTTAATTACCTTTGTTGCCTTTCCTCTTGAGATACTTTCCAAACCTCTTGACTAGTAGATTCAAGTTCTCATTAGCACTTGATTCAGCAACCTCTTCCTCGGTTTCATCACTCTTCTTGGAGCTAGCTTTTAAAGGTATGGTTTTTAACTTTTTCTCACTTGACTCAAGCTTACTTAGCCTTTGCATTTCAATCTCATCCTTTCTTAGCTTGCCAAACAGTACAGTTGTGGTGATGATGGACAAATCCTTGGATTCAGATATGGCAATCACCTTTGGTTGCCAATTTCTATCAAGACACTTTAGCACTTTGATGTTTAGCTCCTCTTTGTCAAATTCTTTGCGTAGACCCATGAGATGGTTGAATATGTGAGTGAACCTCTTTTGAAATTCAACTATGGACTCTCCTTTTTGCATCTTGAAAAGCTCATACTCTTGAATCAAGGCATGTTTCCTTGCTCTCTTCACTTCATTCGTCCCCTTGTGTGTGACTTCTAGGACATCCCACATTTCCTTTACACTTTTATATTGGGAGACCCTAAAAAATTCATCCATACTCAAAGATGAAGTGATGATATTCTTGGCATTGCAATCATATTGAGCTCTTCTTCTTTCTTCATCCGTCCATTCAGTCCAAGGCTTGTCCACCTCCTTATTTTCAACAAGACATTTAGGAGTATATGGTCCATTAACTATTGCATCCCAAATCCCTTTGTCTATAGATTCAATGAAAAATTGCATCCTTATTTTCCAAAACTGATAGTTTAGGCCATAAAACATAGGTGGTCTATGAATAGAGGCAACTTCAGCAAAAAGGAGTTTATTTTCAGCTATTTCAAAATATTTTTGATCAAACTTAAATATCTTTCAAGAACCTTGCTCTAATACCAATTGTTAGTTTTGGAATGGTGATTTAAGCCAAGAAGGGGGGGGTGTTGAATTGGCTAATTAAAACTTTTTCAAAAGCTTAAACTCTTTTCAATTGAATCAATTAGACTAGAAATTTAGGATGTAAAAGCAACAAACCAGTACACTTTCAATGGGTTGAAAAATAAAAATAACAGACTAATTTGTTCTTGAGCTATAAAACAGTCAATTAAAAAGATAAATCAATCGGCTAAAAAATACTGGAAATTTATGTAGAATACAGAATTCGCATATTTAACTCAAACAAAAATCTTTTACATACAAGACTTGTTACAATCAATATATCTAACTCTTGTACAATCTCATATTACAAGAACGCATTAACACACAACAAAGAATGGATTACTTTATTTTCTTGAGATTTTAAAGTCATTCAAAGAGAGTGAGAAGAGGGAAAGAGAATTGCAAAATTGTTTTTATACTGGTTCACTCAATCACATAGCTACATCCAGTATTCCAAGACAACCTTAGCCTAGTTTCCACTATATTCAAAAGTTTTACAAATCAAACACCAAGATTAGACTTTTGAACAAAGAACCATACAAGATTTTTGACTAATCTAGACAACTATCTTGCAAGAATCACACTTACAGACCTGAAATCACATCAGACAACCAACCAAAGGCACAAGAACATCCAAACTTGATGGTGGCTCTTCCTAGCCAACCATACATATGTTCTTCAGGCTACTCACAAGCCAAAATGCCTCCAAGATCTTCAAACAACGAGTTACAGTTGTGTATTGTAGAGAGAGAGAGTTTTCCAGAGAAGAATGACAAGATTTCGCGCTCAAAAACTCAAAAACATAACTCTACTCTCAAAAGCACAACATATATAGTTTGGTTTAAGTGAAATCAGTCGATTGAATTTTTCGTATAGTCAGTTGATTTCACTTAACTTAAGTGAAATCAGTCGATTAAAAAATAATTCAACTAATTGAATGCATTTATACTAGAAAAACTAATTGAATGCATTCATACCAGAAAAACTAATTGAATGCATTCATACCAGAAACTATATATTGTAACTCTTTTAACCTGTTAAAAACCATTTTTAACATATTAAAAGAGACACACTAAGGCTAACGAGACATCTAACTTATGTCATATAGCCTACCAACATTATATAACACTAAAACATTACATTTAACATATTATTTTCATATTTAACGCACTAAAAACTTAATCTTCAAGTGGATCCTCACTAATCTTCATCAAACACATATGATCTTCATACACTTGACATTACCATTTGACTTTATCAATTCTTTGCTTCAAGCTTGTTTGAGCCAACAAAATCTAATTTAAGTATATCATATTGATCTACAAGATCTATTTTTATCATTTTACCATTTTATTGTACTAAAATAACTCTAATTCATTTCAAAATCTAGGAGAATGTATGAAAAATGATATATGTATATACTTTTTAATTTAAATTAAATTTTATATATATATATATATATATATATATATATATTTTATGCACTGTAGGTTGTATTATATATTATTATAAGATTTATACAAGTCTAAGTCTAAATTTATAGTATAATTGATAATTTTATCTTTAGAGTGTTACACTTATGACCACGTTAATAAATATAATAATATAATATCGATTTGTTCTTTATTATTTTTTTTTCGTTTTTATTATTTTAGTAAATGTTATTTTAGTATATATATTTGACTTTATCAATTCTAACCAGCTCAAATATGATCTAAGTAGTTTCAGTTTGATTGGAGACTAAATAAAAATTCTAAACTAACATAAAGTTAAATATGAGCATGATTATTAATGAGATTAGGAATATCAAACTCTGCAATGGAAACCTTTTGACTACACCTACATTATGTCTAGACTTTTTCACTATTTCATCTTATATTATTGTGAATTATATCAATCTATTTTCTTCTCTAGGTTTCATATTTCACATGATAGTACAAATACTTTTTTTCCATCACTAAATTGTCGAAATTAAATGTGAGTGACACTCTTATGATACGGACAAAGAAGAATGTACTTCGAGAAAACAACTGCAATAATAACTATTAATTAAAAATAACGACTGAAATCATCACTAATTTTGTTGAATATGTTTTGATCTTATAAATAATGTTCTTATTCATAGAGTTTTTCTTAATTATTTTCTTAAACAAACCCAGTGGTGTTCAGATTCTTCTGCTCAGGGAAGGAACAGGATATTTTCTTTTTTATTTCTTATAAAAGAAAAAGCTTATTAACTTTTTGTGTGTGTTGGAATAGAATCATCTATTCTGATAAACGGTCCTCCCATTACACAGTTTAAATTCTTCCTTCACTGTTACGTAATTTTCTTCCGATTATGCCCTCACCGACAACTACTCCATCACTCTTATGTCTGCTAAATTACCATTCTATCCCTTCTTCAATTCTTCAACCACCGTCGGTTTCTCACCGACCTCCACCAACCCTCTGATTAAAGGGTGCCAATACCCACATTCCCACCTTATTTTTTACACTTTAATATTCAATCTCAATTTAACATTTATAACATGTTATAAAAAAAAAATTAGCAATTATAACAACAACATTGAATTAAATCTTGCAAATTTATTCTATATAGAAAAACTATAAATTAAAAAAGTTTATTTCTTAGAATGGGATCATCAAGAAATAAAAAATGATAGTAGCAATGTATATTTAATTTTATACTCGCTACTATAGAAAAAACCACCTTATATTAATATGTGATTAAAGTATAATTTAGAAACTTGGATTAATTAAAAGTTTTATACATTGAATTATAAAAATTTTACTTTTCTTATACTATCATTCTGACTTTTTTATGCATTGAACTAATTAAAATTTTCATTAAAATACATTTTAACGAAATTGTTACAAAAGAAGTAATTATATCATGCATAACAATTTATGAGTATATAATAATATAAAAATAATTATATTTTTAATCCATTCAACAAATTTATAATATAGACACATTAAATTCTTTATATTCCACAGTATTCTATTTTACATCATAACTTTTTTTATTATATACCACATTTTGATTGTAAGTATACATAAGCAATGGGGTTATTTTGTCCAAACTAAATTAAATTTAAATCTCCATTTTTTCAAGAGAAAAAAAAAAGTTCATAATCTTTCTTAAGCAACCCCATGATTTGGTAAGTAATCTTTGTATTAGCAGGTAAAATACCTATTTTCATATATTAGTCAACTGATGCAACGTCCTTTTCTATTTCTAGATTATTATTTTCCACACCATTTTTTAATTTTGAAGTATCTTTGCTTATTTAATAATTTTTTGGTCATTTTTGCTGCGTAACTTGCACTGTGAAGGAATCCACCTTGCTTTATAGTTCTCGAGCAGTGAAGAGGCAACAGAACACAAAACACAGCACACAGAGAGAGAAGGAGCAAATTCAACATTGTTCTGTTCTTCAGCAACATTCTCTACTTACATCCATGGCTTCCAAGCTCTTACTCATCACTGTCTTCGTTTTTGACTTGATTGCTTTTGGATTGGCCGTGGCTGCTGAGCAGAGAAGAAGCACGGTGAGTTTCTACATTTTAATTCCCTCTTGTTTTCTCCAAATCCGAAGTAAATATATGGGTGTGAGTTCAGAGATGCTTTTTATTTGTGGGATTGAGAAGAATACAGTGATCAATTAATGAATGAACTTGAAAGATTTTTTTTTTTTTTTTGTCTTTCTTGATTGTGTATGAAGCGAGAAAATGTGGGCAAAGCATGAATCTTGTATATTTCTTTGTGTGAACTAAAGTTTGGGAATTTGATATTGGGTTTATCACAGTTGGCATTAAGGTTTCAAAGAAGCTTACTTCTATTTTTAAGTTTCCAGTTTTTCTTTTCTGATTTGGGCTTACCCAGATCTGTTTACTGTTAAAAGTGTGATCTTTCTTTTCAAACTAGTTGTGAATGTGCTATGAATAAATTTTGCAGAAAAACTATCTGTAGTTCTTGCTGTTGGCATTCCATGACATGCCAAATCTTGAACTTTTTCTCTCTTGGGTGAAGTTCTTCATTGATGTGATAGGTTTTGTGATTTCTCTGGCCATGTTTGTGATTAGAGATCCAGATCTGTATATACATTATACTGTCGTGACTGTATGCAAGAGAAAATGTTGTGTGATGTGAAGCCTCAGATCTCTTCTTTTTATTTCTTATAACCTTAACATGTATCAAATTTAGGCAAAGAGTTCGTTGGAGTTGTGTCACTGAAATTCCATTCAAAAAAATTGTGAATCTGTTTTTCGTTAAAGGTGCCATATGTTCTGCAATAGCTTTGAACTATACTTGAATATTCTTATGATGGGTTATGAATTAATGACTACTTAGATAGATAACACAGGTGTTTCCCGCAGAACTAAGCATTCAAGAGTTTTCTTTTTTCAACTCTGGTTGGTGTAACTCGTGGTTCAAGCGAAGAATATTTAGTTATACAAAACCAAAGACTTATTTAGTTTTCAAAATTTTCACCAACTGATTGTGAAAATGTAAAGTCAATCCCTTTAGTAGTGAGGAGATATATGGTCTTATATGAACCTATGATCTCTTGTAAATTATCTGAACCACTCACTACTAGCCCACTTCACTCCCAATGACTTATAAGTGATGTTTTTATGCTTAAGATGCAATCTTTTGAGTTTTTACCTTTCTATCTCCTACTTAACAAAACATTTATCTTTGTTTTAATTGGCAGGCTAAGATTGTGGAGGACAGCGATGGGAATTATAACCACTGTGTCTATAACTCTGATATAGCTACTGGCTATGGGGTCGGAGCATTTTTGTTCCTCTTGGTTAGTCAAGTCCTGATAATGGTGGCAAGCCGATGCTTTTGTTGTGGGAAGCCTCTAAGCCCAGGAGGCTCAAGGGCTTGTGCAATTGTCCTTTTCATAATCTGCTGGTACATCATCTTTCCTCAAAGAACTAACAACGGTGAATTATAGATTTCAAATCTTAACAAAATATACTGTGTTAAGACAGTTTTATATCCTGCAAATTCAATTAAAGGTTGAATATGTTTTAAGGTCCTGAACTTTGATGCAAAATTGGAATTCGTCCCTATCTGAAATTTTGATACATTTTGGTCTTTAAATTTTAGAAATGAATAGATATTGTCCTTTTAACTCAATTACATTAAATATTTTTTGATATATCAAACGCATCAAAATATTTTTTGATATATCAAACGCATTTTCAAGCCGACCACTGATTACATTTGTTTGGCAACTGTGTGCTTCAGGGTGTTTTTCATAATAGCTGAGATATGCTTGTTAGCTGGATCAGTGGAAAATGCCTATCACACCAAGTACAGACGCAACGTCTTTGGGAACCAAGAGCTATCTTGCGAAACAGTTAGGAAGGGAGTGTTTGCTGCTGGTGCTGCTTTTGTTTTCTTCACTGCCATTGTTTCCGAATTCTACTATGTGAACTACTCAAGTGCCAGGGAAAGGTTCCAACCTTATGGTGGCGGCGAGACTGGTGTAGGTATGGGAACCTACAAATGAGGTTGTTAGTTAAGAACTTTAGAGCCTAAATTTAGGTGTGACTATACCTGGAGTCTGGATTCTGCAGCACATTTTCTGGATTTTGTTGCATTTGTTGTATTTACAGTTTAGCTACTTTACTAGAATGAATGTATAAGTTGTAATCTTAGTAATTTTTTGTTGTTACATACTGTGGTATGTTATGGGTGATTCATTCATTGCCTCTTTACACTTTTGGAGTTTTTGTCATGTATACATATCAACAAGAGAAATAATTTCTTGATTTATATTGTTTCTGCATACTAATAAATGTTAGTCCTTTCATTCAAATGTTAGTAACTTCATTGCAGAATCAATTTCCTTAATATTTTTGGTGGTTTATGATGGGATGATTTTCACACTTTTGGTGGTTCAGAGAACTTGTACATTTACATTCACATTCACGGAGCCTGCAAGTTTCTGTTTATAACAAGTGCTATCATTCCCCTGTTAGAAATTGTCATTTTAAGTACTAGTCTTCAAAAGTATTTCAAATGGTTTTAGTTCCACATCGTTGGGTTTTAATTACTTTCTAGAGTATATATTTACTTAAGCCTTTGAACAATTGAACAGAGATATTATCATGCATCGATACAGGTTGTTTAAGAAAAACTGGGATTTGAGATTTATAATTATAATTCATCTTTTGTGTATTCATTATCCTTTTCACTATACCCTTAACCTTAACTTGTCAAGAAGAGTATACATGTTCATCATGTGTGAGATCTCTTGATTATGAGATAGTTGTAGCCTTTGGCTACCAAAATCTGTTCAGATTTTTTAAAATTTTGATTTTAAGCTTCTCTTTATGAAATATTTTTCAGATAACAAGAAAATGATTTAGTATATGAATAAAATCTCTTTTGAACATCACAGATTGTTTTCTATGGTTGCATCTTAAATATCTCATACTCTTGTATAAGAGTATTTCTCTTTGCTCTCTTAACTTCTTCTCATTTTTTTGACTAAAGAGCAAACTAAAACTCTATAAAAACTCATCAATAGTTAAAATAGAATAAATGTTATATTTAGTTCTAATATCATAATAAACACTTTTATTTTCATCAAAAAGCCCATAAAGAAAATTATTTTGGAACCACACCATTATCAACAATTTTAATTGGTTCAAAATGACCATTTACCATAATATCCCAAACTCTATTATCAATAGATTTAAGAAAAAATTTTATTCTGTCAATCACTAGTCATTTTTGGATAAAAGTTCAGTAACTTTCAATAACCTTGTTTTGAGATATCAATTATTAGTAATTATAATGACTCAGTTCATAATCAAGAAGGAGTAAAATGATAGATTTTTCACTTTTTTTTAAATCTTTTAAATTTTATTTAAAATTTTTAAAATTGATTTTTATTTTTTTATAAAATATAATATTTAATATTAATAAATAATAAATAATAAAATTAAACATAATAAAGAATAATAAAATTTATTGAGATATTTTTTTTTCTCTCATTTAAATTTGTTCACGTATTGTATTCATTTATTACTCTTGCATCTCTTCTTTAGTTTTTTGTTTAAAAAAATAGAAAATTAAACATAAAGTTATTCTCTAGCTGTCAGTTCTCATCCGTTCTCTTATAATATAAAAAATGTAATTTTCTTATTTCTCTTGATAGAAAAATATTAGTTTGATATTTAGTTTTTTTTTCATCTTATGAGTTTTTTGTATATTTATTTTTTTATAAATATAAAAAGAAAAGTCAGGTACTATATGTTTTTACATAACCATTTCTTAAAGGTGACTTGATTGTCATTTTTTTTAGTAATTACGTCTCTCAATTTTTGGTTAGATTTTGATAAATTATTTTTTAGTCTTAGTTTTTTTTTAAATAATTATTATTGATGAAAAATAAAATAATAGATTCATTTGTTTTAAGTGATAAAAGGGAAGATACCCAAAACAATACAAATTTACTTCTTTACCTATTTTCAAGCATGATACTAGGAATTTAATTTTTGAATTAAATGATCATTTCTTAATATTCAAAGAACTGTAAGTGAAAATTTTCATATTAATTCTTTTAAATTATAGGCATAATGTTTTATATTAATTCTTTGAAACTTATTATAAGAAAACGTTCTCAAATATGAGAATATTTAAGGAAAAAGATGAAATTAAAAAAATTTATTTAAATTGAGTTTCATATCAAATACAATTTCAAAACTATAATTTTTTTAAGAAAAAATATACAAAAATTTCAATATTAAATTATATATACTTTTATTATATTAATAATAATGATTAAATATATAAAATTTGAGTATATTATTTTGACCGTTCTAAATTTTTTTTATCAAAATCCGCCGATGAGTTTAATTCTTCCTTATCTTACATCCGATTAATCTAAATAATTTTAGCTGGATCTTCCACTATAATATTTAATTATTCTTATAATATTGAATTATTCAATTACAAGAAATACCTATTCAACTATAACAAGATATACAAACCATACCTTAAAACACTATTCAAGAAGATTCAAAAAAAGATAATGAAAACACCATGATCACTTTCATGATGATCCTTGAACAATATTTCTTCAAAAATAAATGAAATACATAAAATTATTCTTCATAAAGATTTATAAATCACAACATAGCTCTCTTTATTTAAAATATATGAAATTGTGTTTATGAAAGAATTAGAACTTTCTTTTTAAAGAAGTTTAGAAGTAGCTGATTAGTATAATCAATAACTTTTAAGTATAATCTAGAACTTTCTTTTTAAAGAAGTTTAGAAGTAACTGATTAGTATAATCAATAACTTTTAAATATAATCCATTGATATATTCTTCATATAACCTAAAAACCATTTTTTAATTAACATAATCGTTTAGTAATGAATGTGAGGTTTTTCTTGAAAGAAAATTTGACATAATCAATTATTTTCTAAAGGTTGAGTTTTGCCAAAACAATCTAAAATAATTGATTAACTACTATTCATAATTGGTTATCTATTTTTCCTAATTGGTTAGTCACTCTTTATAGTCAATTATATGTGAAACTTAGTAAAATTTAGGTTTAGTCTAGTTTGAGATAATTATTATTTTGCATTGTTATTACTTACATGCCTTTACATGAAAAATCAAATAAGCTTTAATTCTCATAAATTTAAACATTTTTAATTCAATTTTGATTATCGAGTATCTAAATTTTTTATATTATTCAATCGAATATCTACCCTCAATTTAAATGACGTAGTCGTTTAATTTTATAGTCTCAAACAGACTATTATAAACTTAGATAATAAGAGGAACGAAGTCTCCACATACTTGTTTTTATTTTAGTATTTAATTTAAAAAATACTGTCTCATTTTAAAAAAATAAATTAAATTTTCAAAACTTTGTTCTTTTTTATTATTTGTGTTCATAATATTCTATTTGATAATACAAAATCAAATAGTCATATTACTTCAATTAATAACAAAATTTTAATTAAAAAATATTAAAAAGTATACATTTAATAAAACGTAAAATTTTAATAGAATTTCAATTAAATTATTATTTTTATATAAAGACATGTAAGTAGTAATCATAATATAAAGTAAAAACAACCTAACCTCAGCCAACCATATAATAATAATGGAAAGTAAGAGTTACCTAACATCAATAAAAAATAAAATCTAACCACAAAAATTTAATTGAAAAATATAATAATTTTTTTTAATAAAATCTAATTAAAAACATTATATGAAGAACTTAAAATTCAATTATATTTATTTTACATTTTTAATTTTGTATATTTGAAGCAATAATTAACTATTTGCAGAGATAGACGTCTAGATGTATTATTATTAAAACATGCACTCATACAGCCTCATGTCAAAAGTAATAAATAAACAAATCACTTAGTACTCTCATTTATTAATTCCAATTCGAGTGTGACAAAGAACGTACAGAACAAAATCTTCTTCACATTAACTACGTCCTTTGATATACAGTCATAATATTTTGACAAGACATCAAATCTTAATCACTTCTTATCACAAATATTAATTTGCATTTAATGCAACTTTAAATTTCATATCCTTACTTTAGAGGAAAATTTTCTGGTGTTATGTATAATAATAGTAAGAATTATATTTTATAAAAGAATTTAGATTATTTAATTAAAGGACATTGTTGATGAACATTAAAATTATTAAAATTAAGGATAGTAACGTGTGTAAGTTTGAATTATTTAGATTTGACTTATATTTGACTCGTAAGATATGAGTTGAGTTATGTTCTATTTTAAAAATATGAACTCAATAATTTGGTAAACCCACATAAGTCATGTCATTATTTTTCTAATTTCTTGTGATAAATTTTTTAATGTCTTATAAATCGAAAAATTTTAACACATTCACAAAATTAAGGAGAAATTTTGGAAAGCTGAATGATAAATTGATAATCTTCAACATTTTTATCATATTGATATCTATAATTTGACATGTATCACTTGAGATTTTAGCACATTCTAATATACATTATATTGGTATTTTTCATTCATAAAAATTTAGAATGTCCATACAAAAAATAACCAACATATTAAACCGGCATGTTTTATCCTATCTCAGGTCTGAGTGGATTTTGGATGTATGCATGTTGACGAACCTAATATCTCAATTTGTCTTCAGGTTCGTCCCGCTTTGTCATCCTAATTAAAATTATTTAACAAATTTTAATATATATGTTTAAATAAAATGAATTAACTTTATACCTTGTCTGTGGACTGGATTGGTCTAGTCCAGGATGGTGCCAACCATGTAATTTCTTTGAATAACGTTATCAACTTTCTTTTTCATCAGTGAATGAGGCCCACTCATATCATTAAAGTTTTAATTCATAGTACCATAGTTTTAAATTATTCCTAAAGCATTGAAAAATAAGTTATTATAGTCTTCAATGAAAAACACCTAGAGTAATATTTTATGGAACCGTCGTATAAATAAACATGGTAGAGTCCATTTTTTTTATTTATTAAAAATAATGGGTAAATCTGTTTGATGAAGATTAATTATTGGTAAACAGTTAAGAAAGTACACCCTTATATATCTTTATGATAAAAAAGAGAGTATAAAATATGTCTCAATCATACAGTTCTCTAACATTCAAAGTAGTTATAATTAATTGTTATGGTATTTGATTTCATGGTTTATGAAACAGTAGAATGCAATGAATTTGTTGGATGTAGATATCAAGTGGTTGGTCTTATAACGAAATAAATTGAAGCATACAATAAAATGATCATAAAAGTATAAACCAAAAGAGAAAAGATTGGTATCTTTCAGAAATATTTTTAAGTGATGACAAATATTTCATCATGGCAATTTTCCACAACAAAACGAAAGGAGTTCTTTACATTGTGTTGTGTGGGACAAAAGCACCGACAAAGAATGAGAAGGAAAAGGTCTATGATATATATATTTACAGTTTTCTTTTATAAAAAAAGGAGTGTTGTTCTTCCGAAATAAATTCTACGTCCTTCTCCTATTTCTCTTGTTGATCTCAAGAAGTTATGGATACTTGAAATAGTTGTTATTTATCCTTTCAAGTTTATTCCTGGTAGGTCTGTGTGGGAGTTCTTTTCATCAAATGTGTGTTTTGATGTCATCACCATATTCCTTACGTAATGTTGACAATAGAGTTTATATGAAACCGTCTATGAATTATGAGGACTTCATTTTTACCTACAAGTCTTTCTTTATTATTTTTTAATTTAAATTATATTTTTTACAAATAAGTCTTTAAAATATTAATTAGATAAAAAAGTTAATTTTAAAATTCAATTCAAATAAAATTGCATATTAAAATATTAATGCAAATAAATTTTATTTTTCTAAAAAGTTAATTTAAAGGGGTTGCACCAAAGTATAAACTTGAAAATATTTAACCTTTTAAAAATAACTTCAATCTCATATATTTAAATACAAATATGAATATACAAAATCAAATTCTACGATTCTTCAATCATTAATATTTCTCTCAATTCTTCGATCACTAATATTTCTCTCACTAACAACTTCATTTTTTTATTTTAAAATACTCAAATAAAATTCATTAATAAATTAACAAATATGTGCAGGTTTGGATACTATGATATTCACGTTCATTCCAATAACAAGAGGGTAATTAAAATACCCATATCCATTATCCACGGATATCCATTAAGAATATTCATCTAATATTTGTTATGAAATTTAATTGTAGACAAATGTTTCGATTTCAGGTATGATGAGATAACATTATTAAGGTCAATTACCGCATCTAAGGTATTATCCTCTTTTGAATTTGGAGTTTTGCACAATTTTATTGGATGTATTTGTTAATAGTGTATTGGTTATTACCTACGTGAAATTTGGGTTTGTGGGAGATGTGCATGAGGTGCTTAAGGAGGCTTTTTGTGGGTATTTAGGATGATGGAGTGAGATGATATGGCTCCTTATAGACGGTGGAAAGGGAGGTGAAGAGAGGTGGGGGAGGTGGCGAAATGTGAAAGAACATGGAGGGAGAAAAAAATCCAGAAAAAGATAGAGGAGGTTCAAGAGGTATAAGATAATATAGATTCTGACAGTAACATGTAACATCTTCTAAACACGTTGAATGAGAGTCTTAAATATAGGAATCAAATTATTAATTAATCATTGTTGGATTTTTCAAGGGAGCCATATTAAAAAGATTCGACACTATGAGCCATAAGAAAAATCATACAAGAGATTATGATACCATGTCTTACCGAAAACTTTTAAAACAATAAGTTTTTTAGTTTTCTTCCTTATATATTACTCCTACTAGATTTTCACATTTACTTATATTGTTATTTATACCACAATGTGATACACTTACTTCAAACTCCTGGTAATAAGTTTTTCAATAAAAGAAATTCAAATTTAGGATTCTTCAGCCATGTACTCCTCTAATCGGATCACCAAAATGAACCTAGGTTTTATTGTTGGATATCTAAGTATGAGTTTAAGTCCCCCATTGAGTAAAAATGATAAAGTTGAGTAACATATAAAGAAGAATACCAACTCATTATCTTAAGATTTTGTTTAAAGGTTTTATGTCTCATTAATTAATGTTGTATCTATCCACTTACATATAAGTCTATTTGGTTATAATGAGTTAGACTTAAATTTTAACGATCTTCCACCGTTACAAATAAGTCTCTTTGGTTAAAACTTTCTTGCTAGTAGTAAATATTCAATCAACTTAACCTACCTTTTTTTTTTATTTTGTCAAATAAGGTCTGATTTCAGCAAATATAAGGAATTGTGTAGGTACAATAATTACTGTTGTTCCATTGGTTTAGTCACAACTTCACATGTTGAAATTGAAGAGAGAAGATTGATAAAAAAAGTAAATGGAATCGGGTCCATTTTAGTTACTAGGACCGAATCCCATAGGGTCAAATCCCTCTCCCCAAAAAACAAAAGCCCCACATGCCTATGCTTTCTGCTTCGCATCTCTCAAACATAACCCACTCTTTCAAGGGAACAATTCCTATTCAAATCACACACTCTTAACGCAACACCAATTCTCTCTTACGAATCAATTCCACCAAAGTTTTCACTTCCCAAAATCAAACCAACAACTTTCTTCAATGATCCATTTTCTTTAACACTTGCATTATTGCAAAGAATCCACCATGATATCTCCAATATCTAAACTAGATTTCAATGACCCTTTACACCTAGATAAGATTGATGACAACTTGGGCAATTTAAGTCGCTCGAAACGTTTGCAAATTGGATTGACAAGATATACAACGTTTGAATTTGATTATCAGACACTATTTTTGTTTCTTTGTTTTCTCAAAAGTTGCATCAAAGTGACAGCAACGTGACTTGTACTTTATACGAATGATGTTTGGTATTACAAAACAACGTATAATCGCATGCATCCTTTCAACTATGATTGCAAAAGACACCACTAATAGAAACTATCAATACTCTTATTTTTTGGCCTCATATACAAAACCAGTGGCTATGAATCTTAGTACCAATCTACACCACAACTAATTTCGTTCACAAACGGATTAAGGTTTTAATCACAATTTGTTTGTCCTAACCCATATTACATGTTAACATCTATTATTGTGGTAATCAAAACTCAATCCATATGTCAAAATCATAAATTAAAAACAAAAATCCAAATTCCAAATTGTGTAGCTTGGTTCGTTTCGTACCTTGGGCGTGCAACTACCCTACCCTCTAAAAATCGTTAGATTATGGCCCATAATTGTCCTATGCTCATAAATTGAATTGGCCTAGTTTCTGAAAGAGTAAAGCTATTTCCTACCAAATGCATAGCCTCAAAATAGTAAGATCCATTCAAATAATGACACTTGCCAGAAAAATAGTAGATACTTTACATCAATGTCATGATGATAACAAAAAATTAAGTTTAAATTGAATTTTCTAATCAAATATAATCTAAAAGTTGAACCCAAGTTAATATTAACTATCATTAATACTTTTACACTCGGGAAAACGAATTTATATAGTATGTACTACTGTAGATAAAGATGTGTATAATCTTTGCAAAAGGGATTGAAAACTTTATTTCTATAATTAAATTTTAAATATCTTATAAATTTAAGTGTTTTTAATTTAATTTTTTGTTAAAAAATATTGTTTTATTAAGTTTTTTAAATATTCTTTTGTACTTTTTTAAGTATTTTTTGTTCGATTTTGTCCTTAATAAGATGATGCAATCCTTGTTTCTATTTTTCTGTTTTTCCATCTTGAATTCGCTTTTTGAGAATAAAAGAAACAAGTTGATATTGAATGAAATTGAAAAAAGAAAAGTAATTTGATCAAAAATTAGAAACTAAAAGACACAAATAATGATTATATCATCTTATTGACCATAAGACTCAAATAACATTATAATTAGATAAAAATACAAAATATTTTGCATATTCAATATAATAAATTTTTAATAAAAATTAAATTGAAAAAATACGTAAATTTCTAATATACTTAATTAAGTAATACAAATTAAGAGATAGCTACATTTCTTAATTTTCGTTCAAAATTAAAAAAAAAATGAAACCAAACGAAAATAATATTAAACACGGAATATTAGAAAATATATGTCAACTTAAATAAGAAAGGATTGAACAAGAGAATTTACTGAAGACATAATCATATTTCACCGTAGTTAAAAGTTTCTTCTTCGTTTTATATTCATTAAAATAAATCATAACTAGTTTCGAAATTATCAGCATTAATTATAATTTCACCTCATTTATCAATAATGAGAGGAAATCGGAATATTCCTTCCATGTTCTCAAGGAGCAATATATTTTATTATATTTTTCTTTATTTAGTTACAATGGACCATGACGGATCTCAGTTTAAAATTTTTGCTAAAATAATTTATATGATATTTAAACAATTGACAGTTGTCAATGTTATTGGAGAGGTGCAGAATGATGAGCTGTTATAGGTCAACATTTTAAAATTCATAATAAAGTCCAAAAGAAACTTAGAAAGGGAATACAATATAAATAAAATTCCTTTGACACACCAAGGAGTTCTTTTTGAGACTTAAATTATTATCCTTATTGCAACTATTTTCATATGATATTTATTTGACTTGATTAAATCTCAAAATATTACAGACAAAACCAGATTGTCTATTTTGTTATATATGTTATTTTATTATTCACTATATTATCAAATCATAATATTAAGAAGTTTATAATAATTAAAATTATTAAAAACAATTGTTTCATCGTCATTTTGGACTTGTAGGTTCGCAAATAGGCCTAATACCCTAATTAAAATAATTTAAAAATAATGATTATATAGATATCTTATACTTACTAACAAAGGGTGGGGGTTTGAGTTTGGGGTATGAAATTGGAGAAATTTAAGAGATTAAAAAAAATTGTTACTCAATAACTTGGGTAATCTAAATCAATTTTGTAAGAATCTAGAAAATATTTATGGATAAAAACGACACCGTATAGATAAAGTTTGAATATTTTATTATAAAATATAAAAATTTATGAATAAAAAAAATCAATTATTCAAGTTTTATTTTACAAAAATCACAACTTCTCTAAAAATTTTTTTCTTTCTTTCTCAAACTTCTTTATAAATTAATAAAATCTTAGGAATTCAAGTATGAGTCCAAGTTTCACATTACGTAAAAAATGAGAAAGTTGAGCACCATATAAGAAAGAAGAACAATAATCCATTGTTTTAAGATTTTGGATTGCAAGTGGTGTCAATTCCTTATGTGGGTTAAACTTAAGTTACATTTATGTAATTTCTCCCTAATGAATCCTCTCTTGAAAGACCCATCATGATCCACTTGTTCATCTTGTTGATGATCAAAGATTGTCATAAGGATTCTATAATGGAATAGAAAAATTATATCCAATTAGAATTTCCATCAATGTAAGTTCATCTTTACTCGTCCTCTGAGTTAATATTTAGATATTTTGCATTCATGGGTATATAGAGTTACTACATGTAACTTAAAAGGGCTCAAGATGAATATGTGTTTATCTAAGATTACTAGAGTATGATCAAATTATTTATCAAGGGTTTTTTTATGTTCAAGTATAGTAGTCTTTGGAATGGAAGCTTTTGGAATTTTTTAGAGTAAAGAAGCCTATATTAGGTACGGGAAACTAGTTTGTTTTCTAATAACATATTTAGCTAGATAATATGAATATATAAACAACTAGTTGGCTTAATTACTTTGATATGTGATGATAAATTTTTGGATAACTGTTTTTAATTAAATCTCTGCTGATTTGATGCATGTTATGTGGTATTGATTATTTGAGTTTTGGAACATCTGAAATATATAAATTTAATTAGTTTGGTTTGTTTTAAACTCATTTTGAATAAAAAATATCCTTTTGGAATGATAATTGTTTGGAAATTGCTCACTTTGACCAAGTGATCAATATGATATATCTATGTTGAGGTTCCTAAAATTATGTAGACTCATTGGGCAACCATCAATTCACAGAGCACAATTCTAAATTTAAAAATTCAGAAAGCTAAAATCACTTTACTTACTAAGCGAGCCTTTTGGATAAGGCACCCAAGGATTAGATTGCTGGGCAAGTAAATTACTCGCCAAGCAAAATTCATTTTATTAAAATCTAAAGAGCTTAGGGTAGTTGGGCAAGTCTGAACTCACTGAACAAATTATTTTGGTAAGAGCTTTCAGTGCTTAGTCATTAAGCGAGTCAATCTTCTCATTGAGAAACATTATTTTATTAAAAATTCAGAGAGCTTAGAGGGGATCAGTCGTTAAGTGCAACAAGACTCATTGGGCAAGTATACCTCTAGGGGTGATTCATTGAGCGAGTAAGGATAGTCGTTGGGCGAGCCTTAATAGTTAATAACTCTAAAAGTTGTTTCACAAGGTGATCTTAAATGCTCGTTGAGCGAGACGAGAATATTATGTTTTTTAAAATCAATGGTTTGAGATTTTGAAATTAAAATGTTTGGTTTTGTGGTTGGTAGAGTCGGGTGTTAGTATACTACTCTTTTTGTGTGGGTGTGTGATTTAGTAGAGTTAAGATTTATCCATAATCTACTTTTGGTATGAGAGAGGCCAAGTAGAGATAAAGCATATGCCATAATCTATTGCGAGTTGTTGATTTGATATATGTGATGTGAATGTAGTTATTTCCAAGGAGGAAATACAACATTGAGAAGTTGTAAGTTGTGTACTGGATGGGGATTCTGAGAATGATGTTATCTTGACTCTGCTACTATTAGACTCACATAGAGGAAGATATTAAGGAGTGGTAGTCGATGGAGGTTCTTGTCACTTAGCTTGCGGTGTGAAAATTAATTTTGTTTGATAGGTTGTTACATCCTTAACAAACGTGTCAAATCGTACAAGTAGTAAAATGGAAAGTTCAAGTATTATTTTTTCAGGAGACTTGCATAATAATTGCAAAGTATATAATTTCTTACTAATTTAGACTACTTAAATAACCAAATGTTGATATAAAGATGACTATGGATTTCTTAAGTATAATAGGTTTAGTTTGTGCAAAAGAGTAGAATTGTCGGGGTTATAGTTAATGAACACTGATACTCAATATATACTTTATCTATCAGCATTAACATCATACATCAAATTTATACAAAACTCAAATTTCTTAAGTGAAATGAACCTAAATTCCTTATATGTCTGAATTCCTTATGTGACTCAACAAAACAATTTATTTTAAGCTCAATGATTAAAAGTTGACCAATAAAACCATAACCCATTCCTACACACATTAGGTGTTTTTCCTCAAGTCAAGACAATGAAAGTATTTTTCAATCACAAAAAATTTCCTTAAAAAGTTGTGGGTGGTATCTGCAATAAACTTGAAGCATAAAAGTAAAACATTAATGTTGAAGCACAAAGAAATTTATATGTATATAATATATATATATATATATATATATATATATATATATATATATATATTAGCATAATACATGAGAGTTTAGTGTAGTAACACCCAATCTCAACATAAAAGGTTTTAGCTACTCATGGATAAAAGAGGAAGAAGAAATAATACAAAAATAAAAAAACTAGATTGAATAGCCATAAAAGCACAAGGGAAGCCTTTCAATTATCCACCCATAGTGTGAGAAGCTTCTTTCCTCCGAAACCTAGGTCTAAAATTCAAGTGCACGAACTCCCTCAATGGTCATTCTCAGCATCATAATTCTCATGCTCAACCTCGTCATTATTAGCCTCAAAATTTTCTATCAAGAATGCTAAATTTGTTTTTTAAAGGTTTCAAAGGTTTT
>Ga0214543_1004303_pt1 | contig 27115 bp, 10 predicted proteins | sample CNSS2metaG_FD_160094 | JGI IMG/M metagenome (GOLD analysis project Ga0214543, IMG submission 160094) | Root nodule microbial communities from cowpea collected in UCLA plant growth center, Los Angeles, California, USA - CNSS2 | ecosystem: Host-associated > Plants > Roots > Nodule | place: USA... | reverse complement strand
ATTTCAACCCTTTCACTTTCAGTTTTATTACACAGCTTAATTACAGCTTAATCCCAAAACCTATTACATTACAGCTTAATTACAGTTTTATTACAACCTATTAATAACAGTAATTATTAAACCATTTCATATTTCCACGTGTACCACATTCAATATGCCACTTCACTGTTCAGTTCTGTCCACCATATCCACGTCACTGTGCTCTTAACGCCGTTTCTGCATTTTTAACGGAAGGGGCTTCATTGAGACAACTTTCCAAAATTAGGGACCTATTTAACACTTTTTCCAAATGAGGGACCAAATTCAAATTTTCATACGAAATTTGGGACCAATGGAACAATTTAACCTAAATTATATTAGTAAAATAATTATATGCTAACATGCATGATAATATTATTATTGGACTTTATAATACTTTTTCATAAAATTCGTATACAAATTTGGTTGACAACATTAAAATTTCAATAATGTTGGAAAATTCTAGATTTATAAAATTTGTATCAACTTTTTGCTGAAATATTTTGAGATTATTCTAAACCTTTCATAGTGTTTGTATGTGATGTATTCACAAAAGATTGGTCTACATTTATATAATGTGAAAAAAATTTAAATAGAATTTCTTCCATAAGTTTTTTGTGAATAAAAGTAATAGTTTGATATAAGTTCAAGATTTTTAAAATTTAAAGAATTTCTTATATAAAGAACTTTTCTTAAAATATTAAGAAATAAGTACAGGTTACTCAAATTTAAAGAAGTAATTTTCTTAAATAAATAACTTTTTTTATATTCAAAACTTATTTTTGTAAAAATCTTATTAAAATATTGCTTTTAATATTAAGGGTTAAATATGTTTTTGGTTTCTCAAGTTTTACGGAAATTTAGAATTAGTACATTTTCAAAACTTTTAACCAATTTAGTCCTTCATTTTAAAAAATATGTGAGTTTAATCTTTTTAACCAAATTTTGTTAAGTTTATCTGACGTTTCAAGCGCATTTCATGATAGTATTTGAATTATTTATACCGTTTGACACATTTTCGTTTCAATGTTAACTCAAATGTTATCATAAAATGCGTTTAAAATGTTAAATAAACTTAACAAAATTTGGTAAAAAGAACTAAATCCACGTATTTCTAAAAATAAAAGACTAAATTAGTATAGAGTTTCGAAGAAGGACTAATTCCTAAATTCACTAAAATTTGAGGGACTAAAAACATATTTAACCCTAATATTAACGAACTCATGTAAAGAATTTCCGTTAGAAATTATCTTAGATGTTGAGTTTTCTTCATTGGAAAAATATCGGAGAGATTCACACTAATCAACTAGAAGCATTTTATATATAGAAAAGTAAGATATTAATTCCAATTCAAAATTTAAGTAATAAAAATATAAGTTTTTTTTTTTTTTATGTAATACTTTTGAGGCCCATTTTCTATTCAATGTGGTGTAAAACTCAATTAGAATTGTATCATAATAAATGACCCCATTCTCAACAAATGAATTCATGATCAACTAATGTAATAGAGTAACTATAACCGGATATTCACAAGCAAAAAAAATAATATCTCATTATATTCATTATTTTTCTCTATCTTTTTTAGCTTATTATATTTAAAGGCAGTGTGAATATAAAGTCAGAAGCCATTTTTTAAATTTCTCTACTTAAAAACCTCTTTATTTAAAAATAAAAAATAAAAAAACACCTATACTTTATATTGAAGATGTCTTTACACTTTTTTTTATCTCTCTAAATGTCTCTAACTAAATAAGTATACATGCATCATTTTTCTATGTGCTGGTGTACACTACGAAAAAAATTAATATACTTTCATTTGCCATGTTCCATCTCATAGAATATATATATATATATATATATATATATATATATATATATATATATATATATAATAAAACGTAATTTCTTTAGTAAAAAATAATTAACTAATAGGACAATGAGAAATCCTGTCCATACAAACACACAAAACCAGAAAGAAATCACAAACGAACTATATATGAAAATGATAATATTATTATTCCATCTCCCAACCCTCTTCTCAACATGGAAGAGAGAGTGAATGAGTTCTCTTTGGCTTAGCAATCAAATCTGCACTTCAGGAACAGCTCTCATTCTTCTGTATTTGCATGGCATTTATATAGATCGAACTGGATGGAAAATCAGAAAACCAAAACATAACTTCACAAAAACGGATATATGTGAACTTATTCAAACGCCAAAATGTTGAATAATGAACTTCCCACAGTTCTCAACAAAATCCATGCATAATTTGTGAGGAGAAGCATTAAGTTGGTAACTTTATTATGCAGCATTGTTGCATCATGACTTGGAAGGAAAATCCTGGTCTTTACGTGGATGATGATGATGATGATGACTTTCAGTGGTGTTAGGAGAATGAAAAAGTTTAGGCCTAACCAAGCTGAATGGCACTTTCCCAGATTGGGTCATGAGTTGTTGTGATGATGGATTGAGAGAATTCGCCAAGAGATTTTGAGAACCTGAAGTGAGCATCTGATAGTGGTTGATTTGTCTTGCATTCATCTCCATTGCTGCAACATGTGAAGGGAAATATGGCTGTGTTGCTCCAGAAGGACACACCAAAATCTGAGGAGTACTAGTATTTCCAGTTGATAGAGCCAAAGTTGATGATGGGATTGGAACTACATTAATGCTGTGTATATCTGTTTGATTAACAAATCCATGGTTTGCCCATTGAGCAACATCACCTGAACTAGCCTCCCATTGGTAACCAAGTGATGGCATGGTGTTCATCAATCCCAAAAACGAAGGATGGTTCGGTCTTGGCAAGAGATTATTTGGAAAAACATGTGCACCATGACAGTGTTTATTATCACAATCACTAGCAGTATTAGCATTGGTATCAGTATTAGTATTAGTATTATTATTAGTATCATCTTCACTTCTGTTTATCCAATTTGCTTTATCACTGACCATTTCTCCTGACTTTGATTTCCACAAAGTGTTTGTGTTTTGGCCTGAACCTTCATTACAAGCAACAAGAGATGGATAACCAAGGGTGAAGTTACCTGGAGGAATTGGAAGTGGTGGAAGTTCATCGATTTCATGTTTTGCTGCATTCAGCAACCAATCAACAACCTTGCTGGGTTGATTCAGTCCAAGCCTATCTTGGAGATCATAGAGATGAATCGCTGTTGGCACCGAAAGCCTCACTCTCCTATCTCTCAGCCCTCTCACCGTGCACACTTTGCTGTGCCTGTCTTTTCCTCCAAAGGCTCGAGACACACGAACAATCCTTGGATCCTTCAGTTTCAGCCATTGAGAAGATGAACTCGATGAAGCCTTTGCCTTTTCATGATCACTCGAAGAAACACCTTCCTGTTTCAGTGGAAAATCTGCTTCTTTTGTACTATTGATCATTGTATTTCCTTCATTCTTGTCTTCCACCTTCAACACTCGACCTCCTAATCTTGAATTGTGTCTGATTCAGAACAAGTCAAGATTGAGAAAAATAAGAACATGTATGTAGAGAGAGATAGGTATATAGATGGAAATTTAACTTCTTACTCATGAAGATTATATGTTCAGTTTTCAGCTATCAAAGTTTACTCTAATTCATAACTGATTTTCTTCTCCAAGAGCTGAAAAGCTCCATGCGTTTTTCTTCAAATTTTCAATTTTGAAGAGTTAAATTGAATACAACAAACTAGGTCATGATCAGTGTTTGTTATATGGATATGAGAGGAACACATGACAACAAAGAGATTTCTCACTGGCCTAGCCATGGTTACAGAATGAACTGAAGCATACTCTACAGTGATGATTTCAAGGGGATTGGAGAGGATAATAATCAAAGAAGAAGAACATATAATAAGAATATGAAAAAATAAGCAATTTCGTTTAAAAGTTGCCTGTATATCAGATCAGATAAAGCTTTGTTGAAAAATAGTGTTTAAGAGAAAGGAAAGGGAAGAATAATGAGTCAAACTAGCATGTGATTGTTCAACGGAGACACAGAATAATCAGAAGAAGTTTCAGAACGAAAACGTGCATAATTGAAGAGGGTTATGGATAAACCCTAGATGCAGATGATAAGATAAGTAGTATATGTAGCAAAAAGACGCACGAAAACCTACCAGTGATTGATGTCATGCAAAGTGTTAGAAGCAAAGAAGAAGAGTGCACCTTATATGTAGCTTTGATGTGAAAATATGGAACTATTTATGAAGGGTTTTTCAAATTTGGGGTTTGCTTTGATTGCATAGAATAAAATGGTGAGGTCGAGTCTGCAGCTTGGAAAAGGAAGATGCCGGAATGGCACCGACCACGCCGCACTGAAAGATAAAGCAGTGGCACATAGGTGGCCACGTGAGATATTACCCTATTGGTCAAATAAATTTAGTACTCTTTCATCTTATCATTTTCTGCTCCAGTTAATCATTGTAATTATTCGAAAAGACCAATTCACAATATCTACGGTTTGAAATCTAACGGTAAGTCTAAGTTTTACATGAAGTAAAAATTGAAAAAGTTGAACACTATATACAGACGAAGACCCATAAATCTATTATAGAAAGGTTTTGGGTTAAGAGTGTTGTCAATCTCTTATGTGTGGGTTGAACTTATGTCTTATTGGTGTTGTATCTCCATGATAATCATCTCTCGAAAAAGCCAACATATACTTGGGTGGAAATGTTGTTTTACAGGTCAATTTTGTAAAGTGAAATTAAATTTAAAGTTCACTTCTTAACATATAAATTAGGTCAGAAATTATTCTAATAAAGTTTGTTGTTTTTTAGATCTATTGTTTTACTTCATCGAATTGTTATTGAAAATTAAATGACATGCATAAAAAAAGAAAGAGATGGTAGATTTTGTGTTAGAGATACGGTTAAGCTTTTTATGCTAGTATTTAGTGGTAAGTTTTCTTGTCTATAAGCTAAAAGTTTCTCAAAAAATTTTCCATTAGTCAGCTGCCAAAATTAGGGAAAGAAAAGCAAACTCTCAAAGACTATTCTGTTTGTTTAAGTTTACTGAATACACCAAAATAAGAAAACTGAGTAATTAAATGAGGCAAATTCAGCAGTTTTTAATCAATGTCAACCAGAAAAAAGTTAAGAGTCTGAGTAACATTCTTCAAGGGGTGAATAATCTGCATCAATGTAACAGTAACTAAAAAGAGTCAATTAGTTTTATGTTTTGACAAGACATTTTGAATCTTATGCAGAGTTTGTGCTTACTCTAATTGCTTATGTAAAGTTGATATGATTTATGGTAAAGCATAAAAATTGTAAGATATTTTTTTGATTAAAAATTTGTGAGAAAGGAACACAATTAATAACCTGGATGGACCATTCGCTACACGCTTGAAAAAGCGGCTAGTTACGCTTTATCGACAACTACAAAAGATTTAGTTTCTGAAACCATCACATGGGGGGCCATAGAAGCAAGACAAGATAGTTAAACAATTAATATGATAAATATATATATATATATATATATATATATATATATATATATATATCAGTGAAATTATTAAAAAAAAATTATATTATGAGAATAATTTTTATTATGATACTAGCCGTTGTTGTGTCTGTGTGTATGTATTTTTTAAATATATGTGATATTATATTAATGTAATGTTATTAAGTTAATATATAAAATAATATTATATTTATTAAAAATAAAGTGAAATATATAAGAAAAGATGAAAGAATAACGGTTGATAACTATAGAAAAAGAGAAGAACAGAGATAGACAAATTTTATAAAAAAGATTGTGAAAGTAACAGTCAATGTTAAAAAATTTTATAAATAATTATATTTAAATAGTAAAATTGATATTTTAAAATATGGATACAAAAGAGAGAATCTCTTTATATATTGTTATAGATGAACAAAAACAGACATAACATCACATGTTTGATTAATACTATCTTAGGTAAAGTATGTTTGTACAATTTAGAAAGTGGTGAGTGTGGAAGGAGAAGAGAAGTTAAAAAGGGATAAAAATGGAGATAGAAAAACAAAAGATTTGGGGAAGGGTTCACATGGAGAAGAAAGAAACTGAGAAACCCACTTTGGATAAGTGATTTAGGTAGCAAGATTCAAAAGTTGTGGTGTCTAGTCCAACAGAATTGTCATGTCTTTGTGTATGATAACTACTTCGGACAACGTAAAGCTACCTATAGGTGAGGGACCAACATATATGTTATCTTTTACGACACTCATTTAGGACCACACCAAACACTGTTTTTCCCTTTATATCAATAAATATTTCTTTTTAAAACATTCACACAAATTCCTTTTAAATATTCTTAGTTTCTTCTAGTTTCAAAAGTTATTATTAAATTAAGGTTAAAATTTTTAAAACCTTATTAATAACTCTTTGATTTTTCACTTACAATTAGCAAAGAACTCACACTAATATAACAAGTGGATTATTTATTCGCATAAAAATCAATTGACGAGAAGATACAGAAACGTACGCGAGTTTTCTTTCTCTTCTTCATTTGTCAAAGACGAGTTTCAATTGATTTCGTCTTCACCGATGCAAGGAACTTCAGGGAGATATATATGCATATTCCAAACCCTAAAATTGTCCTCATCAGCAAATGAACAAAACTTTTTCCCTAAATCTTCCTCCATTCGTTTTAAATATCACGGACAAATAACCTGAAACATATGCATAATAAAGTGAGAAATCATTTCTTGGTATTTGTATAAAAATAAAATAATTAAAACTAAAATTTCACGTCCAATACAAATTTGGTTAATTTATAGATTATAAATAACAATATTTCTTATCTTATAAACTATTTTTGTAAAAACAAGATAAATTTAAACTCACTTTCAAAATATGCCGTCAGAAATAGTTTTGAATTTATAAAAATACGATAAATTTCACCCAATAAAAGGTTGTGAAGAATGTGTTTGGAAACGTGTTTTTAACATTTCTCGAACTAGAAATATCAAACTAGAACCTTGATGTATAGTTTGTTGATTCGAACAACTTGTGGTGTTCAGCAATATGAGATTAAAAGGAATATAAAACTAGGATAACTTTATTTCCGTAATTGTGTTAATTTTTTCATAATAGGGATGGGGAATAAAATTCGCTCAAGGTTCAATTTTCTAGGTTTATTCATTCGAGAAAAAAGAAATTACCCTTTTTCATGATACATTACATACATAAATTTGAAAGAAGGATGCGTCTGTCCAACAAGTTAAGTATGTACAATTTTTCAACAAATAGGGAAAAAAATTACAATAACATATGAGTGTGATAGAGATGGAGAAAAAAAAATAATAGCATAAAATAATTTTTTTATATATATTGCTTCAATCGTACGTCACATACACGTGACACGAAAAAACAAAAACCCTAAGACATGTTTGATCTCTCTAGTGTCTTACATGTTATGTGGGACGAGAGTTGGATGCACTAACAAATGAAGAACTTCAAATAACTACATATCAGCCATAGAACTGCAGATACGAACTCAAAATTTCTGCTTATAGATAGTAAAAATATTCAAAAAGTAGGACAGGTAATTATTGAATCAGTGGTATATCATTTAATATAAACAATTAAAATATACATTTCATCAGATAAATATTATAATAATACCTACAAACAATATTCAAATACGTGTTTTGTTCATTTAGAAATAAAAAGAAAAGAAATGGAAATTTGTCAATTTTCACCAATTTTGGAACATTTATATTTTCTTATTATTTTATTTGAACCAATGTTTAAAGTGAATAAACTAATAACTAAACTGGTTTCGGTCAAAGAGATCATTCCAATCCAAGTATCAAAACATAAAGTTCTAACTAGACCCTAAGAGAAGCTTAACATTTCATCACTTGAAAGCTAGTTACATACATATATATATATATATATATATATATATATATATATATATATATATATATATATATATGAAGAAATAAAAAAATGAAGTGCATCAGATACTGAAGTGAACAAAAGGGTAATCAAGTTCTGCAGTACACACTATATGAGGTTAAAAACAAATAAAACATATGAAAAGATTAAGGTTAAGAAGTTTTGGAGGAAAAGGGAGAAGAATATAAGGAGAGGGGGAAGAAGACGAAGAGAAAGAGAAAGAAAAAAACAAAGTCTACTTTCTCCTCTGTGAGAAAGTAAATAACATTGTTCTTTTAACTGTTGAAGATGTTTTTGTGAGGGAATCCACACTCCAGTGTTGCTACTACCTTACCAGACCAGGGAAAGTGATATATAGACAGAAAGAGAGGGACACAGAAAAATCTTAAGGAAATTGAAATGTTAAAGAGACTCTCTAAAGGAAGAAGTATAGTGAGGGGCATTTTTGAAGAGGGTTGTGAGAAAACTGGGTGATGAGACCAAAAAAACTGAGTCACTGAAAAAAGAGTACAATTATGGTCCAATAAATGATCCAGAGATTCATAACAGAAGCCCTTGGTCATAGCTCACGACTCATCGCTCTCATCACTTCTGCATAACCAGAATGCAGCAGTGTCTGTAGACTACAAGACTTGGCAGCTGCAACTTCATAATATTGAATGAAGAAAATAAATACTTTTTTTTATTATTATTATTTCTTTTAAATCATAGGAATAATGAAGTGTAGGCATATAGAGAAGTTTTTAATGGAGTAGCTATAGTACTTATGAGAAGTTTTTTCTGTAGTTATATCCTATAATTAACTATTTATATGAATGAGGTGAAGTTTTACGATTCAAAGTCACAAGACAAAAGGTTCAGCATAACAGAAGGAACTGACAGCTTATTATGGTGTTTATTGAAAAGACCCTTTTACGTATTCAGATTCTAGGGTTTGGTAAGGGTGAAACTAGATTGGGAAAAAAAAAAATTTGTCTGTGTATTATTCTTTACTCTGATCTTTCTTCGTTATAGATCTATTATCAATAAAAGTTAACAGATGCATGAAAGAGTAAATAGTTTATGTCTTCATATATCCAATTACAATTATTGTATAGGATTTTATGTCCTGTGTTTTTGTTCTTGCTCGCGGTTTTTCAACCTGGTTTATATCCTTTTTTGCTTTGTCTTTTCATAGTTGTCTTTGTTTCATTGGAGGATGTTGCTTGGCCATCATGAAAACTTCAAATAAAGACAATTTTGTGAGTGATTTTCAATGACAAGAATTATACAGCTTGGAAATTTTAATTCAAGAGGTATCTCGATCATAGGGAAAGGATTATGAGGTCATCTAGATGATTTTTTCATGCCATCGAAAGAACAAACAAGCTATGATTATTTGGAAGCAAAAAAATTCTCGTCATCTCTTGAATTCTTAGTAATATCAAAATGTATCAATATTTTCTGCTCTTTCTCAACTGCTAATAAATATGTAAATTTTTACAACGATGTTTACTTACCAAGGATCCATATCTCATGATGTTTTCTTTCTGGAATATGTGATAGTTGCATATGGTTTCCAAAGTAAAGGTAAATGTCATGGTATGTGGCAAGTCTAATATTTTTTCTACAAATAGTTTGAATATACATTAGTCCAAATACATTTTATGACGACTTATTGTAGGAGTGACTCAATTGCATAATTTCTCATTATTAAACTCACGTTGCAAACTCTCAATTGTCCAATAAAAATTTGTTAAAGTTGAGTTTAAAGTGCACATAATACATGTTAAAAGCCAACGTTAAAGGTACTCCAAAAAGATGTTTATGGACAAAGGGAAAAGGATTTACGTTCTCTTTTGATAGTTAGTAATCTATTCTTTTCGAACTTTATTGGAAGGATATGAGATTGAGTTAATTGAAACTCAACAAAAACCAAACTACTGCATTTATTTGCACTACTAAAAAAAACTCATATTTCCTGTCAATTTTGTTTTGAATTTTTTTTTGTAGGAAATACTTATAATTTTTGTTATGAAAAAAAATTACAGAAAATTGCTGCCAATTTTTTTGCAAAATATTTTGTATAAAACACTTTTCGCAACAAATTTTGTAAGAAATACTTGCGAATTTTATGATTTTGTAGGAAATAATTACCCACGAAGGAATTACCTGCCAATTAAAATTCTTAGAAAAAATAGCAGGAAAAAGCCTTTTCTTGCAAATTTTTTTAACAAATTTGCAAGAAATTTCCATGTAATATGAGAATTTGTAATAGTGTTGGAAAAAAACATTTAATAAAGTATACACTGTGGACTTGAAATATCATTTCAATTGGGTTTAAAATGTTAAGATGTTCAATCTTTTCATTAATAAGAGTTTTAATTCTATAAGAGTTTTCTTTATTAGAAATATTTATTGTTGGGAGTTTTCATTGTATAAGAGCTTTTATTGTATAGGAGTGTTTATTGTATAGGAATTTTCATTTTATTAGAATTTTCATTATATAATATTATTAGTTCAATAATTTATAATGTATATTTTTATTTGGTTATGTATATTATATTGGTAGGTTTTGTTTGGGTGCAAAGAATAAAAAACTCTCCATTGGTTGTATATCATATAGTTACTGACGAAAAAATTTGTCGATAACTTGATTATTATCGAAGGTACATATGCTGTCAGTTTTTACTGAAGGATTTTGTAAATTCGTTATGTGATTTTTACAAACGACCAAATTACCAACGAATTTCACTTTTTACCGTTAGATTTCGGTCGTTATAAATAGATTTTACTCATTATCGACGGATACTAGCCATTGGTAATACCAAATTTATTTTTGTATTTATTTATACTTACAAAGAATGTTTATTTTGTCAACATCTAGAAAAATATACTTGAAGTTACTTAAAGAACTTTTCTAAAAAATATGAAATGTAAAAAAAATAATTAAATTTAAAAAAAATATGGGTAAAATTGATAAAATAATTGTTTTAATTTAAAAAATTATTAAAAGATAAAATTAAAAGATAAAAGTTACCACCAAAAAATGAAATTCCATTTATACATAGACATGTAAAAATATATAAGCATAATTAATTTGTCAATTAACCAACAATAATTTTCAAACAATTCACAATTCACTGCAAGAAAATGGTTCTTTAGTAACCAATTTTAGTAATTAAAAGTTGTTAGTCATTAGTGACAATTTTGATATCAATTCACAAAGTAAAAAGTTATTGGTTACTAAAATAGTCACTATTATGAATAAAAAATTAATATTGGTCACTAAATTGATCTTTAAAATTAGCTACTATAGTTTTGGCTACCAAAGTGGTCACTAAAAATTAGCTACTTAGGGTTTAGCTAAATTGGTCTCTAATTAATTACTGACAAATTTAGTGACTAATTATAATTTTTTATTTATAATAGTGACTATTTTAGTAACCAATAATTTTTTACTTTTTAAATTGACATCTAAATTGGTCATTATGGTGACTAACAACTTTTAATCACTAAACTTAGTTACTAATAAAACATTTTCTTGTAGTGATTTTACACTATTATTTTTTATCAGCAACTAGTAATAAAATTAAGAATGAAAAATTATAGATGCCTCAACCTATATATACAAAATATCTAATGATAAATTTACAAAGGGATTTGAAATTTCGATTCTCATTTATTAATATTAATATTACAAAAACAAAACTATTTCCGTGTAACAAAATCCGTATTGCGGTATGATCTTTTTAAATCCAAAACATTACCAAATACAATAAAAAATATATATTATTCTTCATTGAGTTTTATTATATTTTTAATTTATATTTTTTCAGCTATTCTTATTCACTAAATAATTTCACGGTCTATATGTAAAAGGGATTTGAATTGTTTTAACAAAAAGAAAATAAAAAACATAATTTTTTGAAAAAAAATGAAGGGCAGAATAAGGAGCTGCATATCACAATCACGCAAACAATTGAGTTATGGCAAGTATCTAACAAACCAAATAAAAAAAATAAAAACAAAAAAAAAAAAAAAAGAGAAACAAAAAAACTACAAATCTTCAATCATAAATTTTGCATTTTGTTTTAAGATGATTTATGAAAGAGAAATATAATCTGGAAGAGGAGGAAAGTGGATTAAGATGTAAAAGCACTTATTTGCAATACTGATTATGAAGATAGAATCTAATAAGATTTGGATAATCCCCAAAATTTGGTCTAATTATGTACTTTTTTAATGAAAGACTATGTTGATGAGTAACTTTTATTGCGGAATTTGATTATCTTTTGTTTTTTCAATTAGACAAAAATTTAAATTTAAAAATTTCTTTAAAAATTTGAGTTAAATATTTTTCGAATAATTTAAAATTTTTTAAGTATTACATTTATTTTTAATATTCAAGATATGTGTTTTTATTGTAACGAACAAATAAAATGGATAAAACTATAAATTTCGTAATCATTTTATTAGCAAACTAACATTATTTTGTTTTTTATTCATTTGTGCTATAAAACCTTAAATTTCGATTAAAAGTGAGAAAGTTATAATTATTCATTTGAAAATAATGTTAATTATATTTACTAGAAACGGTAAAAGGTGATTATTATTAAGATTAAATATGTTTTTTATTTTTATATTCAAACTATTTTTATATGTCTGTTATTAAAGAGAATGAATGTTTTACTTCACTTTTATCAAATGCAGTGACGAGATAAATATATATAATTTAGAGACAAAACATAATTGTTAAAAATAGTTTGAAGATAAAAGCAAATTTAATAGTTATTATTATTATATTCAATTTTTTTTCTTTTAAGATTTAGTTTATTCAATTTTTTTAAGGTTAATAATACATTAAAATAAACAAAATTATTTTTATTGATATTTAACCTTGTCAGACTACATAATAAGTAAAAGATTAAAATATAGTTTGGGTGCACGAAATATATTTTTTTTAAACTCTTATTACAGTGTATTATTTTCAATTTTCAAAAATCATAAAGGTATCTATTTCAATTTTTAAATGCTAAAAATAGAAATTAAAAAATGTAAAATATATTTTTCATACAAGAGTTAAACAATTGTTTCAGTACATTAATAAGAATATCGGTTATGACGGATTTGAGCAAGAGTTTGGGAGGGGCCAAAATAATATAATTTATTAATCATTTGATTGGACCATTAGTATATATAACACTTTAAAAAGATGACTCTTCTAGAAAACAATTGGATCGTTAGATTGAATTATTAGTATAATGCTTTAAATACTTTAAAAAATGTGAAGAAGTATAATTTAATTTGTTTTTATCTTCACGTGTAGCTTCCCTTTTATCACTTCTACAAAATGAATCCATTGTTCTATTCTTCATCAATATGTTTTTTTTTTAAATATATTAAAAAAATAATTTATCATAATCTACTAAAATATTGAGAGACATAAGTATTAGAAGAAAAATATATTATAATCAAGTCACAATTAAAAATCGGTTATAAAAAAACACATAATACATTATTTTTTTCTTCTATAATCATAAAAAATAAGTATACAAAAGGTTCATGAGATAAAAAATAATTTTAATAACTATTAAACTAATATTTTATCATCAAATAAGACAAGACAGAGTTACAATTTTTTTCTTCGAGAAATGAAGGAAACATATGAGAAATGAGAGCAAACATAATGAGTATGTGTCTAACTAAATTTTTCCTCACAAAAAAGATATAATGGTGAGAGATAAGTACAATTTTGTCAAAAATTAAAAAGGCAATGACAGAAGAAAATAAAAAATATTTTAATAAATATTTGGTTTAATTACTCTTTTGGTTATTATTTCCAAAAATGTAAGTTTCTCTTCCAGATATTTTTAGTTTCAATTTAGTCGCAATTTGATATTTTTATACGAAAACAGATACTAAAAGACTAATTAAACCTAAATATTTTTTTTATTATATTGGATTTTATGTTTTATTATTTATTATCATTAAATATTTTATTTTATAAAAAAAAATAAAAGAACACAATTTCATTATCATCAATTTCTAAAATATACTATTTATAATTTTAAAATTTTCAAAATTTTTAAAAATTCCAAAAATAGATATATAATTTTGAAAAAAATTAAAAATATTTGGAGGACGTAGGCTTCTCCCTGCTCCTATGATGTCGGTCTCTGAGTTATCTTTATTCAACAATATTATATTTTATTTGAGTTGCTAAAATTTATTTTAAATTTTAGAAAGACTTGTACTAAAGAAATTCTAGAAGATAGAAAACTAATTGCAACTAAGTAACAAAATATCCATTAATGTAACGTCATATAATACCTCATGGTAACAATTAAAAGAGTATATTATAATTATTAATGAATCAAAACCTGAGATATCAAGATCAATCAAATTTTAGTTAATGCACTAAAAAACAAAAGAAAAAAATTGTACTTGTCCAAACCCTATTTATGAAAACAAGTCAAAAAAACAATTAACACATCACTTTAATTATCCACATAAAATAATCACGCTAATAATTAACTGTTCAGTCAACTAAATTAATTTAAAGATGAATTAATTTTTATCGTGACAAATATGTTTTTTTCAATGACAATATTATGAAACCACTAAAATTTGATACATTAACCAAGTAAAAAAAAAAACAATATTTTGTTTATTCTTTTTTCACCATTTGGAATGATTTATATGCTAAGGTAGGTATAATACATATGCTAAAACGAAATCTGGAAGAATTTTAGTAAAAGAAATATAGAGAAAGATGTTTGGTTGGGATGTGTGGAAGTTGAAAAGTTTTTGTCCTAAACGCACTTCTTTGTCGTAGGCGTGCGCATGCTCTCTGTTTTGTCGGCTCATTCTAATCGGTTTTCCGTATTACTTAAGCATCTCATCATATTCTTTCTTTGGTAGACTTAGAGTGCCCACAAAAAAACAAAAACATGTACTACCATACTCCTATCTCTATTAATATTCAAATCATTATAATTTTATTAAACTATTACCAACCAAGCTTTTAGAGATTCCACCACAATGGGTGAATTACATCTTAAATTTACAATTTATTTCTTATAAAAAGATTTTTATTAGGTTGTTATACTAAGTGTAGACTACTAAAAAGGAGGAAAAAAAAATACAAGTCATACATTAGGGCAAATTTATGAATACATAAATTTAAATTGTGTTAAGTTATATACTTAGATCTATTCACCACTAAAAAGGACAAAAGATACACCATTAATAGATTCATTTGATAAACTCCACACATGCATATATTATCAAAAAGAGTTTTTGTTTTCACATATAGTGTGAATGTTTCGACCGCAAATTTACAATATTATTAAGATAAACTAAGGATTGTTTACTTTGAAGCATAAAACTTCGGCGCTATTTTGTTCTTAGAGATTTTACTGTTAAGTGTTAATTATATCTTAAATTTAAAATTTAATTCTTATAAAAATATTTCATTAGGTTGTTATACTAAGTGTAGACCACTAAAAAAAAAAAAATACAAATTATATATATATATTTATTTATTTATTTATTAGGGCAAATTTATACATATATAAATTTAAATTGTTACAAGTCATATACCTATATCTATTCACCACCACTAAAGGGAAGAAAAGATACATTATTAATATATGGATTAAATATGTTTTTGATCCCTTAACTTTAAATGAAAATTGAAATTAGTTTATTTCCGAAACTTTAACCTAATTTAGTCCTTAAACTTTAGAAATGCACAAATTTAGTTCTTTTAACGAAATTTTGTTAAGTTTATTTAATATTTCAAATGTGTTTTATTTAGTATTTGAGTTAACATTGAAAAAAATACTGATAACTACTACCACACACATACTATAAATTATGTTAGTTTATAATAAGAAATAAAGCATACATTACATGTCACGATCACAACTAGAAAATATGAATTTTAGAACTATTTCTTTGACCACTGATACATAATAATCATAATCAAAATCAGTGATCAATTTTTGATTGATTATTGATTTAATAAATCAATTTCTCTATAATTTAGTGACCACTTTTTCAATTATCGTATTAGTCACTGATAATATTATTTTTTAATTTTAATCACTTTTAAAAAATCAATATACTTAATAAATGTATAATACATATATTATGTACTATAAAATTGTTCATCAATACAATTTAAAATCTATAAAAAATATATATAATGACTACAAAAAAGTAACAAACTTTATGCTTCATTGATCAATATAATATTTATAATTACATCAAAGTATGTAAATATATAAAAAATACAATATTGAAAGGATTTTGTTTTATGTTCACATTTATTTTTCGATTTTGTCTTTTAAATAATTGTTTAATTAAAATAATTATTTTATCAATATTATCTTTTAAGTAACCGTTTATTTAAATATAATCCATTTTTATTTAACAATTTTTAAACATAATCATTTTTTTACCTACAAAATAAATAAAAATTAGTTTACAAAATACTAGTTTTTTTAATATTTATAGTTATTGTTATAAGAATAATTTTATTACTTTTAATAACCATAACAAAAAAGTGAATATATGTATATAGCACATCTAGTAATACATAATTTGTTTTGGACCTTTCATTTGTAATATCTTCCTTTTCGTGACTTAAATACCCTTATTTCTTAATAGAAAAAAATATTTCCACAAGAAAAATTAATCTTGCACTCAACTAAAACGGGTCATTTTGTATTAGCCATAACTTAATGCATCCAAAAAAGAAGTCTATAAGCGTAGGTAATAAAGTATATATAACTATAACAATTTACATACAAACTAATATATAATAAGATCAATTCATTTTTAAACTTTAGAGAATATATTACTTTATATAAAAATTTCTTCTTAAATAAAAAAATAAATTTAATAGATTACTCAATATTTTTCCAAAAACTAAACCGATATTCACTGTCAATTTTAACAAGTAATATAACTTAATTTCTACCTATTGTCATAATCAAAACCACAGTTTCATCCTCCAATCAGAATAAGGTATATTAACTCTCAATATTCTAGTATAAACAATACAATCTCACAATTGAAATGCAAACAATATTTAATAAAATCCCACTAAAAATCATAACTCATCAAACTTTAACATGTTCTAACTAGTTTAAAACATAAAACCAAACTTGATCAGGGACTAACTCCAGTTAAAATTTGATTATTCCAAACTTCCAAATCAACTTTACATATTTTTATTGGCAACATCCATATATTTAAATATTTTATGCAAAACTAGAACCAATCCACTCAAATCACAATGTTTCAAGAATGTCAAGAAATAGTCTAACTTCTCTTATATGACAAAAGATTTGGGATGTTAGAAATAAAGGGTTGAGAAAGAATGTTAAGCCAAGAAACCACCTACTTCTTAAATATAGTTCAAGAATTGGAAATCTAATTAAGAAAAAATTCTTAAAAATAAAAACCTATTTTGAGAAAAGAAAGAAGAAGGAGCCTTATGCATAATCTTCCAGAATTATTATGGCTACTTTGGTAGAGCAAAATTCAACAAACATTATTTGGTTTCTAATATGCTTAATAACCGTTGCTGTTTGTCAAGGGGGAGGTTTTTCGGAAGAGACGCAACACTAATGAAATTTGAGTCAGGGTCTATTTCCTTAAATAATGTTTTACTCTCTCATTTCTACCCAATATGAGACTTAACTAACACTTGAATTTCCAAAATACTCTCTTTCAAGGGTGAGTCCCTTCCACATTGGTACACTCTTCCTTCAGTGGAAGCATTTCCAACCATGAGTACCCCTATTGTACCGTAGTTTTCTTTAATGGGATACAAAGTCTTTTCGATACATGATTCACACATGTACTCAACGAAATCATTCTCAACTACGAGTACCTCTTTTCTACATTCATTCTCTTTTACGAGACACATAGTCTTTTCGATATAGGGTTTCACACTTGTACTCGTATGAGCTGGTCTTGAAGACTTACCATTGGCTCTGATACCACTGTTTGGTCTATATAAAGGGGAGGGTCACCGGGGAGACATGACACTAATAAGACCTAAGCCCAACCACATAAAGGATTAACACCACTCTCACCCAAAACTTTAAGGCAATAGGTTTATCGGTCTTCTTCCTTATATGGTGTTCCATTCTCTCATTTCTACCCAATGTGAGACTTAACTCACACTTGGATTCCCAACACTCCTCCTCAAGGGTGAGTCCCTTCTACATTGGTACACCTTCCCTTCACCAATATCACTTTTGCATATTCGTTCTTTTTAATGGGACACACAATCTTTTCGATACAACTGATCTTATGGACAAACCATCGGGCTCTGATACAACTGTTGGATCTATAAAAGGGGGAGGTTCACCAAAGAGACACAACACTAATGAGACTTGAGTCAAATCAATAAGGGATTGATACCACTCTCAACCCAAAACCTTAAGGTAATAGGTTTATGAGTTTTCTTCCTTATATGGTGTTCCACTCTCTTATTTTTATCCAATATAGGATTTAACTCACACTTGGATTCCAAACAATAACAAAGTATAAAATATGACTTTTTAATCATCAAATCTTAATAAACGCAAATGTTTCGACTTTTCTAAGGAGATGGAATGTCAATCTTTTGAAGATAGTCATCATTGTTAGGTCTTACGATTTAATCAAATTTGGCAAAAAAAAAATGTTAAACTTAGGTATGATAAGTCATGTCATATATCAAAAAGCTAAGTAAAGAAGATATATGTATTTAATGTTGCATGATAATCATTTAATGCATCTTCAAGATAAATGTGCACAAATAGAAGTTAAAGAAATTTCTCAAGACCTCCCAAAAACTCCAAAAGGATTTGTAGCACTGTTTTCATCTCATTCTCTATATATAGTAGATCTTGATCTTTCAAAGAAGAAAGGCCAACGATGACAAAGATAAAGCTCTTAGTGATCTTATAATCTTTAGTAATCCTTAAAGCCTTAGATTGTGAGAAAGAACATTACTGAGTTTGTTAGCAACCTAAAAATTATTATTAATCTTGTATTTGTTTTATAGTGTTACCATCTTTTAGTTAGCAAACATGTGATCACTTAGATATCACACTTTTTTTTTATGAACAAAGTATTTAGCAAAGAGTAATTAGATCCAAATAACACTCAACTTTTAGCTAGAAGTGGTTGGTCTTCCAGTATTAGTTGGTGTTCCAATATTAATCACTATTTAACTAAGAGTAGTTAATATTCAATGTTTAGTAATGAGTGGCTAAGGTAACCAATATTTGTCTTTTGTCTTACAATGTTTAGTGAAGGGCTTTGGCACCAATATTCTTTTGCGATTATACTTCGATTCTACAACCAAAGCATATCTAGGCAAGGTAGAAAAGAGAGATTTTAGGCTTCGGTTCTCAACTGAAGTCTATACTTCATAAATAAACTTCAGTTGGTAAGATAACTAAAGCATAAAACAATTAAAAAAAATAAAAAAGCAAAAGGTTTTGGTCAAACACGAGCAAGAGCGAGAGCAAGAACAAGAAAGACCAGGACCAATTACTCAAACACGAACTAACAATCAAGACAACAATAATCTTGTGGCATCCCAAACGCAACAAATCAAGACCAACTTGAACTTGCCATGTTACGACGTCCCAAAGCAAAAATATGACAATGACCACTAAAACGTAACGACGACACCAAAACGAGAGGAAAAACAATGTTAGGAGAAGGAAGAGAAAAAACAAGAGTGAAAGGAAGAGATTGATGGGGAAAACAATAACAAACAATATACCAAAGAATGCAGCGAATATAATTTCCCCTAACTTGCAAGAATCTATGAGGAGCAATAATCAAAGAGCAGCAATAATAAATTACCAAAAGCACAAATAAAGGCACCAAGATTTTTAACGTGGAAAACCCCTCAAATCAAGGGTAAAAACCACGAGTCGTCCAGACCAAAGAAATAGCTCCACTATGATCAAGAAGAGTACAAAAGAATCTCAATCAATAGCACAAATTAGTGCCAACACCCAACCAAATAACAAAGCAACAAAGCTTTCAAAATAGAGAAGAACAAGAGAGGAAAACCTATAATATCACTGCTGCAGTGCGAAATTAATATCTCCCAACTCAGACCTCGTATCAATGATCCGACCAGTCAGAATGAAGAGCAATGAGTTCCGAACCTGCTGTAAAAATTTAAGCCCGATGCAACGGTGAACGAATCCGCAGCGCTGATTCTACTATGACAGCTCTGTGAAAAACGTGAACAGAATTTTCCCTCTATTTCTCCCTCTATGTGTTAGGGCTTTCAGCGTGTTCTGACTGTATTGTTCTGTCTCTCTTTTTATTTTATAGCCCCTCTCCACTAGGTTAAATGAGACATGAGCTTCTCAAGTTTTGGGCCTTTTCTCCACATAGGAAGGGAGTCCAATACCCAACAGAAATAAACAAGAAATGAGAAGAGGATATATGATAATGAAGACAAAAATGAACCTCAACGAAAGCTATAATGGAAGAAAATGTGAAATTAAAGTGTTAGATGAGAAGAATGTAACAATATTGTGTAACATGACCTTTCACAGATTATCAAAATTCACAAATTTATCCTATGCAAATGGGTATAGGCTTCGACTAGATTAAACTGAAGCCTATACCTGAGTGCATGAGTGTATTCTTTCAAAACGTGGTTACATTTTAAAATTATTTATATAATTGTAGGTTTTAGTTCTTCGATTCTTTAAAGAATCGAAACCTATAATATTCCCCCCTTGTGTTTTTCTCCATTTCACATGTATAATTAAAATATTAAGGTTTGACTAGAGAGATTAAAAGATAACTCACTTTAATTTAACTCTCTTTATCTCTCGTCTAAGTTGGACCCTTAAAAATAATGAGGTAACAGAAAAAAAATTTAGAAAAGAAATGAAAAGAAATACTAAAAGGAGAAGAAAACTTGAAAAAATGATAATGTGCTTGACACGTTGTTAAGGAAAAAAAAATATAAGAAAATTTTAATATGATTTTATCTTGGCACCCTGGGCTTGACAAGTTCACTCTTACATACCCATCTAACTTGCCACTCCAAAATAAAAGGGTAAACACATTAGAATACATAAAAGGAATGGTTCTAAATAAAATTAAGATGACACTTGAAAATTAATTAAACTAGTATTTTTGAACATACATGTGGATCCACTGTGACAAGACAATTCAAAATAACTTTAATTATTCCTTTGTTTACAAAAGTAAGGTACTGTAATGAATGAGTTCCCATTTTTAAATCCCTGTCACTTCTTTGAGCCACAGAAAGAGCTTTCTTAGCAGGAGTAAAATCAGAAGGTAAACAGGGGGAAAACAGAAAGAAAAAAAAAAGAGTCAGTGATGAAGAAAGAGACACGATAATATTTTAATATTTTAATTTGAGTATCAAATAAATTCTTAAAATTACAATTAAATAATAAGATGAAATTAGAAAAAGTTGTAATAAGATGATGTAATATTTAAATAATAATGAGGAAAGTTGTTTGTAGCAGTTTTTGTGCATGCATGCATCAGTGTAGTGTTACTTTTACCACTGTCAATCCTTTAGTCAAATCTCTGTATCTTCTACTTTTCGAACAAAAGCATTGTTACCATTTGCACTTGATCCAAAATTCAGAGCTCGTGTCTCTCATAATCCACAGAAAAGAAAAAAAAAGTGTTTGTTTCCTCTGTGCATGCATGTGATACGTTAGAGGAAAGCAAACAAGAAAACACATACTTTTCACCAATATGTTTTTTTAACAAAAGATAAATAAAATTATAATTATTATAATAAAAAATATTTTATGTATTTATAAGTATTTTTTATTATAAATATTATTTTAATTTTAAACAGTGTTTAAGTTGAAAATGATTAAAAAAAACAGCTAAAATTTAAAAAATAATAACTTAAAAAATAAAACTGGTAAGATGATTATTTTAATTTAAAAAAAAAATACTTAAGGATAAAATTGAAAAGTGAAATATGTACACCAATAAATAATTTATATTATTTAATGATATAAAATTATAATTATAAAAGTAGATATTAATAGTTATAATAATAAAAAAAAATTATTCATTTTATAGGTATTTTTTTTTATAAATAGTTATTTTAGTTTTAAAATAGTTAAGTTGAAAATATGAATAAAAAATGATAAATTTTGAAATAATCATTTAAATGAATAAAATTGATACGATCATTATTTTAATTAAAAAAATACTTACAAAGGATAAAATTGGAAAATTAAATATTTTTAGCACGTTACGGTATAAATTATTTAGTTTAAACTTGTCAAGTGCTTTTAGGATAAGTACGGAAAAATACATTTTAGTAGAACCAGAAATAATTTCATCCTACATTTTAAATGCAGAAGTCTTTTTGTCTCATATATTAAACGCATAAGTCTTTTTGTCTCATATATTTATTAATGGAAGTAGGGATGACCAAAACATGGAGAACCAACCAAATTAGAGAAAATCATATGAAAAAATGGTTTGTGAGTTGATTTTGTACGAATTCAAATAATATTGGATAAATAAAAATGGGTAAAACAAGTAGTAATAATCAAATATGGGTCAGAAATAAAATTTTCAAAAATACCCAACTCAATTCAATAGTAATCTTTTCCTATTATAATTTTTAAGAATAAAAACATTCACTTTTGTACCAAACCCCTTTCATTCTTCACACACGACAACAATCTATACTTTTCACTTCAAAAACACAAGAAACGTAGAGGTGTTCTTCCATTCTTCACACAACAACAAACTTTATTCTTCATAAACACAATAATTTCTTTGATTTTTCTGGAGATTCTTGTTGTGAGATGGAAGGCTATTGATGGTGGCTCTTCGACTATGAATTTCGTGGTTGAATGTTGTTCTGCTTGTGAGGAATTTAGAGTGTGATGAAACTTTACCTTGTGTTTGAATGAAACATTTCAACAATGCTGAGAAATTTAAATGCATTATATTTGAATTATTTGAAATTAAATTCCCTTCATTTTATAAATAACTTATTTGGATAAAGAAATAAAAATACCTTACATTTCAATTTCTTGTTTGGATAAAATAATTGAATTTCTTGTGAGATGAAATTTCATTTTATAAATATTTATTTTAGGCTTAATTATGTTTTGAGTTCATGATAAATTTGGAAATGGGTCGGTCAGGCTTGTCGGGTCAATGGGTTGGTCAGGTCGTCGGGCCTACTCGACACGTCTAGGTCGTCAGGCCCGCCCGACACCTTTAGGTCGTCTGGCCTGCCAAACTCGTGAGGGTCGGGCTCGCCCGTCCTGCTTGGGCCATCAGACCCACTTACTCATCTTGGTTGTCAGGTCGGTTTAGCCCATCTCTGTCTTCGAGCCCACCCGACCCGTTTATTTCGTAGGGCCAATTCGGTCTATCCCGACCGTTGGGTCAGCCCGACACATCTTGGTCATCGGGCCTACCTAGGCAGTGTGGGTTGTCGAGCTTGATCGACTTGTTTGAGTTGTCGGGCTTGATCGACCTATTTGAGTTGTAAAGCTCGCCCGACCTATATGTGTCATCAAGTCATCCTATTTGTCTGGGTCGTCGGGCCCGTTCGACTTGTTTGTATCTTTAGGCCCACCTGGCCCGTTTGGGTCGTCAGGCCTGCTTGGCCCGTCTAGGTCATCGAGCCCGCCTGACCCGTCTGGGTCATCGGGCCTGCTCGACCCGTTTGTGTCGATCTGATCTGTCTGGATCGTTTGGCCAGCCCAACTTGTCATGGTTGTCGGGTTTGCCCGGTCCGTTTGGGATTGAGTCTAGAGTGTGAGGTTGAGTGAGAAGAATTTCAAATTCCACCTTTTTTAGGGTATTTAAATTTCTTCTAATTTAGCTAATTGAAATACTTAAAAAAATGCATGCATTTCAAATGCTTTTTAATTTCTCTATCCAAACAAAACATTTCATTGCAAATAATTTCAAATTCTCCAAATAAATGAATCACCATCTTGAATTGTCTCATCCAAACACACCATTAATGTTTCCTTTTGACATGACTTGCATAAATAGTGTTACTTCCACTACAAGAAAAACATGAAATAGTGACCAAAATTTCGGTCACTAAATGGCTAAAATTGGTCACTGATCAAAACGGTGACTGATATAGTAATCAACTAATCCGGTCACTATTTCTTTGGTGGCTAATGCATAGTAACCGATTCGGTGACCGAATCAGTGACCGATTCGATGACTGAATCAGTGACCCAGTAAAATTAGGATTGGTTTACAATCAGTAAATAACTAAATGGAAAATTGAATATATTAAAATTTTTTATTGTTTTTTAAATAATGGTGACTCATTTATTCATTAATTTTTTTGTGACCGATAATTCGGGTGATAAATTCGTCATTGATTTTAAAAAATAAATTTGGTCACTCTTTCGGTCACTGATAGTGACTATTCTATTCGGTCACTATTTATCATTTTTCTAATAGTGTTTGTTTTTTCTCTTAGATGTTCAAACTCACTTATTTGTGGTCAAATGTACTTTGACTTTGCAAACTAGTTCGTTGGTCGATGCATTACTTTAATTATTAGTGTGAGTTTTTCACATCTTTTCTGGTGATTTGTGGTGATGGAAGTGTTGGGTTAGGCTTCATTTGTCTATGTACTTGTGTCTTTGTTTAAGATTTTCGATGTTTTGTTTCATATGTTTTTTTTGTAATAATTTATTATAAGAAGTACACTAATCAATTTAATATTGAATTAGGTGTGGATTTATGTTAGGAATTCAAGTGTGAGTTTAAGTCCCACATTGGATAGAAATGAAAAAGTGGAGTACTATATAATAATAAAGACCCATAAACTTCGCCTTAAGCTTTTGGGTTGAAAGTGGTGTCAATGCATTATGTGGTTGGACTCAAATCTCATTGGTGTTGTATTTTCCGAGTGAACCCCCCTCTATAAACCTAATAAAATTAAATCTGACAAACTCACCTTCATTTAACCATATCCAAAATTATCCATATCCAAATAATCTATCAGATTAAAGGATCAAATTAGATTTTTAATATTAAATTTGGAATTATGCTAGATTGATCAAATTGAATCGAACTCGACCCAATCCCACCCTTCCTCAATCCTAAATAGAAATGATTTAAATGTGAAAGAAAAAGTATTTGATTACTTTATAAGGAAAAAAAAAAAACTATATCTTTTATCTTAACCATTTTCTTTTTATTTATTCTCTTAAACTACACACGACCTAAACCTATGTATAAAAAAAAATCTCAAGTATACTTGAAAAATGATTATGAAATATTAATAAATTTCAAACCTCTTCAACAGAATGTATTAGCCACTAAATAGGAATCAATATAACTAGATTTTAGATTTTAAACCTTTGTTGTGCATTGGTTTATATAAATTGGATTTTTTTTATGCTTAAAATTTATAATTTTTAAAAGATATGTACATTTTTTATAATTTTCAATAATAATTTATATAATTACACTAAAAGTAAGAAATACGATTAATTATTTTGTCCAGTAATAATAGCAATAAAAACTTTTCGTGAAGTACATAAATTAAGTAGTGTTAAATATGACTACGTAATATTTAAAATATTTATTGAAAGATCGTATTATTGTAGGTTCGGAAAAATTAATTTAACTTAAACGAAAAATAGAACTATTTATTATTTTAAAAAGTTATAGATAGAAAGTAAAACATTCAATATTTCATTTCTTATACATTGTTTTTTCTACAATTATATTCTTTTCATATTTTTTTTAATTGAGATAATTATTATTCATTTTATGTTCAAACGAAGCCGACAAAGTTTAGATTAAAACTATTTGATCAAAAAATTTATTTAAGTAAGTTTTTTATTTTTTTTTATTTTTCTTGAGTCAAGCCTTCTCCCTTCTTAAATCAGTTGTGAACTTTCGTGCAACTGGGCTCAAGTCCATGGACCTAAACCCTCTCTTTGAAAGCGCAGTTTCTTTGTGCACCATTATAATTTCCTCCTGCACCTCCAATCCTTTAAACATCTTAATTTTATATATATTTTTTCATTTGAATTTCAGAATGTACAGTCGAGACATTCCTGAATGCAAAATTCAAAAATTGTATTTAAAATATATATTTTGAAATACTAAGATCATATTTGAGAATGAATAATCCAAAATACAAAAATTAGATCGCAACTTTTACAATCTAAAATGTATGTTTTTAATGTAAAGAATAGGAGGAGAGATACGAGCATAACCCTTTCCAAAGGCTCTGCTACTTCCAGCACCTCTCTTTTTACTTCCTGCACGCCATAAATTATAATATTTTATTTTACGTTTTATTAAAAAATATTAAAAATCCTAAAACCTTAATTTCACATTCCCTTCCCTTCCTTGCAGTGAAATGCCGCACCTCCTCCCCTCATACTTCATTTTCTTTTTATACACAAAGTCGTATAAGATTAAAGGTGAAATCCTAACGGAAAAAGGAAATTTCGAAAAGAGTAATCATGGACAAGATGTTTGAGTTATTCATAAAAAAAAAAAAACACTTCTTAAATCATAGAACTACGAATTTAAGCACTACCAGAAATACAAGGATGGATTATAGTCCACCATACAATATTCAAGCCAAAGGCTTAAGTCACATCCTTAGGAAGTCTCTTGAATGGTTCTCCTGGTTAATTCCTTTACTAAAAGATCTACCAGGTTTCTTTCTAATCTCACAAATGTGACGATAAAAAAAATTCTATTAATTTTATTTATTATTATTATTTTCTACAATATACTTATAAAAATTTAGAGGCAAAATTATACAATGACATATAATTATATTTAAAATATTCACATTTATGTGTGTGTATATATATATTTACAATACTGTATGCATCTTATATCTACACGTTTAGTACATCTTATTCATTGCATTGGTTTTCCATGCATTCCTTGGAAAAACAGCCACAATGTCAGCGAAGAAGGGATCAGGCATGTTTGGAGGGCCATCTATGAGAATGTTATAAATTTTTTGTTTTTCACACACAATCATAAAATAGGGAAGTGAGATAAATATCACATAAGAAAAATACAATATATCATAATAAGATAAAACGAAATGAAAATTCTCCCAAGTCCATAAAACTGGATTTTATTATACTTTATAAAGATATTGATTAATTTTGTAGTGACTAGTCAGGATAAATGAGCTCATGGCCAACAA
>Ga0214543_1004301_pt1 | contig 27126 bp, 14 predicted proteins | sample CNSS2metaG_FD_160094 | JGI IMG/M metagenome (GOLD analysis project Ga0214543, IMG submission 160094) | Root nodule microbial communities from cowpea collected in UCLA plant growth center, Los Angeles, California, USA - CNSS2 | ecosystem: Host-associated > Plants > Roots > Nodule | place: USA... | reverse complement strand
TCGGGTTCGTCTGAACCGAGGCAGAAGGGCACTCTATGGCTTCGGTCCTTAACCGAGGCCAAAAGCTGTGCTCTTTTGGCCTCGCCCCAATATGCTTCGGTTCCCGAACCGGTGCAGAATATGATAAACAACCGCTGCCAAAGGCCCTTCCTGCACTGGTGCATGAAAATAACATTTGAAGCCCATTAGGCTCTTGAAGGTTTATCTCTTCTTATATCCTTCTTAGCATGCTTCTAGGGATTAGGCCTATGGTTTGGCCCAAGTCATCAAGAAGGCATATTCCCGATCCATCACATCCAAATACATATATTGGCCTTCATCTAGCTGCCATCTGTTTGTTGAAGGGACAATGGAGACGCCTTTGCAACCAGGTTGGAAAACGCCCATGCTGGACTGATACGACATGTTTGTAATGTAGTTGTTAAAGCCACACCTTCTCAATGCATGATGATTAACTCTGTGAAAATCTTGGTGAAAAGGCAAACACTCTTTTGATGTATGTTGATTTACTTTGTGTGAATCTTGTCGAAAAGGCTACCGAAGCCACACCTTCTTGGTGCATGATGTTTCGTCCATGTGAAAGCTGAAGAAACATCTTCTCAATGCATGATGATTCAATATGTGCGAAACGGTGGCAGATCTTCAACCAATATTTTGGGAGTGCCAAAATTTTGGTTGAATTACTCTTTTAATCCATTTTTTCGTCCAAAAATGTCAAGTTGGTTCTCTAGTTTTTTTAGTCTCAATTTGGTCCCGATTTTTAAAAATTGATACAATTTAGTCCTTTTCGTTAAATTTATTGAAGTGAGCAAGAATTTTTCATCAAAATTGACACTAGGATTATGTCAATTACACTAACAAAACAAATCATCCTTATTCACAACTTCAATTTTTATGAAAAAACCTAGATTTGATTCAAGAAATTTAATGAAAAATGATCAAATTGTATCATTTTTTCAAAATCGAGACTAAAAAACATTAGAAGACTAACTTAATATTTTTAATCAAAAATAAGAATTGAAAGAGTAATTCCAATTTTTTATATAAACTAATAAAACATTGTATTTAATTTGTTTTATGATAATAAAAAAAATAAAATGATAATCATTGTTATTATTATAATTATAAAATTAAATATAAATATTTTTTTTATAGTTTTATAATAATTAATTTTCATTTATAATAATTAATTTTTTAAAAAATAATCAAATAAAAAATGGTTAAATTAAGAAAATGGTCACTTAACATATGATATTAATAAAATAATTTTTTTTATTTAAAAAAACATTTAAAAGATAAAACAGAAAAATAAATATGGACAACAAAAAAAAAATTCTTTATATATAAATATAAATGTATAATTTTTTTTAGAATATCAAAATATGTAAAATATATTAAAAATATTTAATTTTTAAAAAAATATATTAAAAAATTATATAAATATTTTAAAAAAAAATTGGGGTCATGCCGCCTAATGATCCGCCACCGCCATTGCTGCCAAAGACTTGATACGTGATGACTTTGTGACCTTAGACATTGTGTGTAACAAGATAGCATCAAACCGGTAAATTCATTGCTAAACTTAATCTCTCTTATTTTCTTTTTAATACTTTCCACCTTAATTTGGATTATATATTTCTAACCTCTCATTATTGATATATTATCAACTTTGTGCAGTTCATATAGTTTTTCCAAGTTTAGATTGTCTACATAACACACCAACTAATCAATAAATTGTTTATGTATGATTTTTTTTTTAAGAACATGTTTTAATAATTACCTTCGAAAATCTTCATCTTACTTATACCAGATCAACTTACAATTTCCCAACCGCTACAAATGCATCGATTCATCCACATCCTTTTAGTATTTCAACCATAAATGGTTTTCAGTAACCAATATACATGTGTATATATATCTACACTAGAAAAATCTTCATAATTAGCCATCAAATAATAGTCATAATGACATGACTTATTACTGGGATTATAGATACATTTTAATCCAAAAGCTCATTTAAAATATCTGAAAATATTGTGATTCTTGTGAACCTGCACCAATGAGAGTTGAGGTTAATACTCTCTCACTTCTCTCTGTAAATGTCCTCACACCAAAATGTATACAGACCTCAAAGTTTTGCCACTTCAAATTTGAATATACTTTGTTAGATTATTTGCTTATAATAAAAAATAAATGGTTGGATTTGCAAGTAAATGAATAAACCCCATTCCAACATAACAAATTCCACAACTTTTGTGGTCCATCATTTGACATTTCCAAGTTCCCAAAAGAAATAAGATGTTGGAAAACACAAATATCTCACACTATACTTTCACAATCATATAATAGCAATTTTACGTTAAATATTTGACTTTTTAAAGCTAGGTAACGTGAATGCGAGTAACATAATTTTATGTTAGATCCTAACCACAAAGTAAGGACCTAACTAAGTCCAAGGTAAATTCTGGACATTTCTTTTAAGAAAATCATTTGGTTTTTGCTCAAACCAAAACATAAATACAAAAGTTTCCAATACAAAACTTTTAAGTAAATATTTGAGTTAATATTACAAAGAGTTTCTTTACATATTTTATTTAAAATTAAAATAATGAAAATAAAAAATATTTTTCAATATCCGTGGATAGGGTATAAAAGGTTCATCTGCATATATTTTTTCACAGATAACCAAATTCTTTTAAACAATATTTTTTCACAGATAACCATCCCAGAATGATAGAAGATTTTTTTTTTTCAACAATATGATCATTTGTCATCCCTATAACTATACAATTATAAAAGATTCTATAATTTAGCCTGCATAATTGAACCGCATGAGGTTTTTTAGGTTTCAATTTAACCATCATTAATTTTCAAAATTCATGTTTAAAACAAATATTTTCAAGGGTTAGAGCTTTGAATGCATAACTGCAGAACATCTCAATCCTAGAGATCATTTTGAAAGGAGGTTTGTATAATGGGAAAAGATTTACAATAAAGAAGGTTTTTTCCCATTTAAAACAATGAATGATTTTCAGCTTGGCTTAGCTTTGTGTTATTGCTGCTTTCGGAGACAGTAACATCAACCAAGTTATATATATAATATTCAAGATTTCTTAGTCAAGTTTTGAAAACACTCTCATCCAAAAAGAGATTATGTCAATATTCCATCCACATCAAAAACTATTAATAAACTTCCACTTATTTTTAAAAAATATATACTTTACATAATTGCCAGATCTGATTTGACATATAATAAAACATGAAAGGCTCCCAACAAAGAATCCCACCAAATGAATAGATTTTCGTGTCCTCAAAAAACTAGCATTTCGATATTTAATACACATTAAAACTATAAATATACTTCCCTTTATTTTTTAAAATATATTAACAAATGACACTTTAGAAATATTTAACAAAAACAAAATTATAATATACAACTCACTAAAATTGACCTAGCTGTAGAGAATTTAAATAATTTACATCATATCCTAAATTCAAACTTCATTTCAACAAATAAACCAAATAAATGAATTTTGTATCTAAAGTTGAGGTTTTCTTGTTCTCTATACCTTGCAACATTTTCAAAGCATATGATTAGAAATGGGCAAAGCAGGGAACTTGCATGCCACCACTGAGAGAAGAAAAAAATGAAAGAAAATAATGGTCTGTGAAGAGCAAGTAAAACCTCAGAAGATCGTGTAACCATAGAAACCATCATATAGTTGCATGATGATGATCTATTCTTATCTCTGTCATCACTTCTTGGCCTGCATGGAAAAACTACCAACATTCACACCTCTTGGTTGGAAGCAAAACAATAAAATGATCGTGGCCTTAAGAGCTGATTTTTCTAAACACTGCCAGGGAAGACAAAGAATGGAACTTGCCTTGCTCAGGTATTTTTTCTGAATTTTCAGTGCTTCAGTGCATGCCTTTTTAGCATCAAGATTTGAGGTGATGTCACCTAAGATCTGAAGAGATATTTTCATGTGAGATATGCAACAACATTATGTATGAATCCATAAAGGGTCGAGAGAGAAGAACCTTGACAACGTCATCAACACCCTTGGCTTCGTTCAAAATCCGTCTATTCTTGATCTCAAGAACGCTTGCAACAAGAAAAACAGCCAGTGCACTATGTTCCTCTGTATGGCCAGTCTTCACATTTTTTCTCTCAAATTTTCCATATTGCTTCAAAACTTTGTCGTTTGCTGGTGAGGGATCTTTTGTTTTAGAATCTGGATCCTCATAATTTATGAAGATATTTGGGTTGTATTCCATGCCCCACATCAACTGGAAACAATCTATATTATGTCTCAACAATGAGCTATTAATGTGAAGTACTCTATCTCATCGAGAAATGCTGAGGAACCACAAAAATGGTACCTCTCAACTTTTAAAAGTGCATTTCTTGAGAAAAGTTATATTGTTGTTGGAACCATCCTTACCTCCCAAAGGTATAAAGTATCTGCAAAAGAAAATTCTCTTCGGAAAAGAACCATAAGCATGCGAAATGCAAAGAGATACTCTCCTCCATCTAAATCCTCTGCAAAATAAAAAGTGAAATTGAAATCAAAGAACAAAATTCTTGGTTCTTTCACATCCATATATAGAAGAATACTTCATCATGCAATGTCTCCCTTCATGAGAGGTCCCCTTAACTCCATTGACCATGAATTTTAATAACAATCAGACAGGTACTTCTACAATTTTCTGTTCTTATGCAATCTCGGAATATCATTGTCAAAGAAAAAAATATTTCAACAAACGTTTACTATCTTAAACTGAAAGGGTTTTGGATGCATTTGACGCTGAATCTGGTTCAAATATGAAGATAAAAGAATCTGATATATGAAACTATAACTCAGCACATTAGAAGCTTCCCAGACAAGTTTTACGTACCAAGGTGATGATGAAGCTTAGGATCAACTGTTTTTATTATCTGTGAGAGTGTAGCTAACTGAGATTGGACCCCCATTGAACTTGCACTGCACCTGAAGTTCTCTCTCTAAAATGAAAACAATAGCAAGAATGTAATTGCAAGTGAAAAATACATATTGAAAGCACAAGAAAACAAAATTGACAGCAAGAGATAAATATGCTAAATATTATCCAAGTGAATCAGAAACACTTCTTTATTTGAACTAGCTACAGTAATATGTTCAACTGCAGTATAGTCAATTGATTTTCCACATTTGAGAAAGGACTGGGTACAAACACTAATAAAATAATGAATAAGCCACTACTTTTTCTTAAGGAATCAGTTCCAATCCCAACAGTAGTGTGAGTCTGTGTTCCCGGACTTAGCATACACCACTTTGTGCAACAAAAATTTCAGGAAGTATCGAAATCATGTATGTGAAATGAATAGAACAGGAACGAAGTTAGAGAAATTACATCCTTTTCTAGTCTCAACTCACCAACTTTAACTAAAAGTACCAAATAAGTTGTGAGAATAGCATCCCTGAATACATGTACAAAAATGTAGAAAAACCAAAGCATGAAATGAACATCACTCCGATGGACAATTAGGCATGTGTTCTAACATTTTCTCAAGGCAGTATTCAGTAGATTGTAGTTTCTCATTATCGATTATCCAACCAAGAAATACATATAATTATCACTTTTAGGCAAATTTGTTGAAGCATTGTGTCTGTCTTACCATCCTTCGCATTGCACGGTCAAAGCACCAGTAGCAATCTGCTTCATTCTCAATAAGAATAATTATAGGTGAGCAAATATCATTCATTCCTACAAAGAAAATAACCCTTAGAGAACGTCTAAAACTTCTCAAAGCCATTTCAGTTCAACTCTTAAAATTGAGAACTATTTATAACAATTCACCTTGTACATAACCAATATCATTGTCCAACCAAGCATAAACTGATAGCACATCCCAAAGTTTTGCTTGATTATCTTCACTCTCATAAAAGACAAGTGCCCGATCTGTTCGAACAACATCCAGGCCTACAGTGCAAAAATAATCAATTGCTACCATGGCTGCTTGTTAGAACAAATTAATTATGAATAAACCACGAGCAGACAATTTTTAAGAAAAAATAACAGCATATGACCTTGTTCTGTGAACACCATGGAACAGATGCCATTGACATCACAAGCTCAAGGCACATATTATGCCTTAAATGGTATCCAAAATTTTCAGGTCGCTATTCCATTTTAATGACTTCTAAATTTGTTAAAAGTATAAACTATATGTTCAGGATATTTGTCTTATTAGCATGGAAAATTTACTTGCTAACTAATTGTGTGAAAAGTACTGATAAAATTGTGGCCTTACACCCACAAAAAGAGCACAACCCAAGCTTCTTTCACTGATCTATGAGACAATCAGAGTACAAAAAGGGTTCCCACTTTTCATGAATCCACAAATTTATGATACTAGCTTTTCAGGTAAATTAAGTCCAAGAAACAAAACTAAAACCGAACAGAATGGAGAAAGTATTTGCAGAAGCATTTACATACCGATCTGATGTAATAACTGCAACCACTGCAAAACTTTCTTGTCTAAAGTCTGGACAGTTACCAAAGAAGGATCTATTATCTGACCATCGTCATCAATGAGGGGTGTAGTAATAAATTTTCCAGAACCAATGACTGGGACCATCCTTTGACATTCAGCTTTCCACATATCATACTGCCCCCTGAGTAATAAATTTACAAAACATGTCATTCTGTTTATTTTCAATCAATACAAAGAAGTCACCCAGTCCCGAGTTACTATAGTCTAGATTATTTGGGAGATAAAGCAAACAAAACTAATCTTATTGTTCATATATTATGAGGCACCAAGGCCAAGGATTAATAGGAAGCATGGCATCCAAGAGGTAACAATTTTGGTCTCACAATTTTGATTAGAATAATAAACTATGAAGATTTGGCTAAGTGTTGTAACGGCAATGGTCACAGTAGCAGTAATAGTGGTGATAAATAAAACAAATGATAGGAAGCAGGTAGTCTATGTAGCACAGCTTCGGACATGTCACAAAACATGTGGACATGGAGAAAAAAAAAAGACACGGAGACATAGCAGCAAGGAATGGCATGTTGCTAGTGGCATTGTTCTCGGATCACAACTGAGAGTAGCAGTCATAGCCTTGGCTGCTCCTAAGCCTTTCTTCTCTTTTGTGCCAAACTGATAAAAAATACTTGAAAGCAGGAGTCAGCAAGAAGGCACTGCAGGAAGTGGCAATTGAAGTCTCGAGGAATTCAAGGATGACGGGTAAGTATAGTCCACTTATTTGATTTGTTTTCATTCCCAAATATGTTAGCTACAACCAAAGTGATAACACGATCCCTTTTCACAGGTTAAACAAGACAAAGTGAAAAGTGCACCACAACATCAATTGTCTTAGAAGCAACACCAATTCCATTCCTAATGAACAAAAGCCTGAATTCAGAAGATCACAGATTTTATAGAAAAACATTTAAAGGAAAATATACCTCCTGCGTTGCTTGAGCTCATTCCGTTCTTCAAGTGAACTATTAGGATCATAGCAACCTAGCAAGAACTCCCACACTTCCCCTTTGATTGAAGGATGGACACCCTAAATAATTTATATAAATAAGTACAGGCACAAATCAGAAGGAATAAAACTTGAACGATTATATGATACCTAATTTAACTTTGTTAGTGTACATTGCATGAAAATTATCAAGCACGTGAAATGGTCATCACAAATCATCATCTTATGGTGTATCTTTTATGGAGAGTGTCTAAAAGGCATTTCATTTGAAGAACAAGGAGGGGAGTGTCATCAACCAACTTATGCTCATAGGTATAAAACACATTAACCATTTTATACTTTGGCAACACTTCTAATAATGTTATTCTCAAGCAAGAGCCTTTGGGGGTTGAAGGATACACATGCCTTGGCCAGAAAAATGAATGATAACAACAAGGATAGAACTATAGCGATTAGGCATTTAGATTCTAAGTATTTCAAAAGGTTAAATGATCCAGTAGTTTGATTTTAGATGTTTTCAAGCCTTTACCAATCACTGTGTGTGTCTTTAGCTAATGAACAAATTAGCAAGAGGCATGTGCTCGCACATATGAGATCACAAGAAGTTGGCTCGAGGCAGTGTAAATCTGTCGATCTGCTTCGCTACCCTGTTCCTTTTTCCCATGATGATGGGCTTTGCAAACCTTTTTCTTTTGTATTAACTAATTTTTAAAAATTAATTTGAAGTTAACATGAGCCTTTTTTGGTATACTTTATTTGACTATGGAACTTGGTGGCCAGAGGTAGTTTTAAAACGTTCAAAAATCTCATCTAAAATAGTCTAACTAAATTATAAATTTCAATAATTGATCATCAGAAAAACCCTAATTTTCCAAATATACACACACAAACACACATCTCTCTCTCTCTCCCTCCCCTTCTTATGAGTTCCTAGGTCCAAAATGAAAACTCATACTATTTCGTTGACTCAACAATAGTTGAGATGAGCATATTAAGTCTTGGGGACTTGTGCATGGCACGTATAAAACATTGAAGACTGTACGAAGTCACATGTCTCAAGCTCTTTTTGTTTTTGACCAATTGAGTTTGTGCATGCGTGATCAGGTTTGCTGAGAATGATATTGGCCTAACTACTACAACAACTCTCATCATGCCAAAAACTAACTCTGCGATTTTTAAACTATTGAGTTAGGATTTAAGGCATATTAATGGTTTTATGCTTTTTGTAACATTTCTAACCAAAAAGTTAGGTTCTTTGAGGAGAGAGACAGAGGAGATTTGACACCAATAAACTATGAACAAACCTAGATAAGAGATCAAGATAACAGTTAAAACCCAAAATCTCAAGACAATAAGTTTGTGGGTATTTTCTCTTTATATATTAATCTTCTTGTCCATGTTTACCCAGGATGGAACTCAAGCGCACACTTGACTTAACAATAAGTTTTTATATTATTGGTACAGAGTGATTGAACTAGTGTTTTCAGAGTGATTGCAAATCCGAAAATAAACAGAGGCAGGAAGCTGAAAGTGTAAACCCTATACCACCTGACCTTTTTTTTTTTCACTTTCTCTCTTTTCACTGTTCTTATCTGGCACAGCAACACCCTAGGAGAGGAGAGCCCATCCCCTTTCCAGCCATCTTCTTCAACCCTACTCTAGAAAGGGTAAAAACTTCATTTTCACTAGGTCATTCCAAAAGAGTAAGTTTCCCTTCTCCTCTTTTCTTGGATCAAGAATCAATTCTCATGATAGTGAGGTGGTGGTTGTGCATGCGCTCTCAATATGTTTTCTAAGATTTTGAATTTGGGTTCTTTCTTGTGTTTGTTTAGAGCTTTCGTGTAATCTAACGATTAGGGGTTGTGGGAGATCAAGAGGAATTCCTAAATCAGGTAAGGGAAGCTAGTGTTGTTTTACTTTGTAGCGTTTTATTTCGAAATTAATGAATGCATGTTGATGAATTTGATATGTGATGAGTATGGTTGTTTTTGCTTGTATGGTTTGAAATTCTGCTCTTCGTAGCTGAATCCACAGGTTGTGGAAATATCCATTGGTTACCTGTGGAACCTGCTGTTTGAATTATGCTTCTCGTAGTTAAATCCACAGGTTGTAGGAATATCCACAGGTTACTTGTGGAACCTTTTGTTTGCTTTATTCACCTTTAACATGAAATTATGAAATATGATATGTGAATATGATGAATAAGTTGTGTATGATTGTTTAGTGTGAGGAACTCGGTGTGAGATCATGTTTCATGGAGAAGTGATGAGGTTATAAGTATAAAAGAGAATAAGTGGAATGGAATCAGAGAAGATGATTTGAATTGTTTGTTGTATAAGGATTGTGCTTCTAAGGAAGAAGTGTAATCCCCACTAGGAGTTTGTTATGCATTGACTAGGGATATGTGTTGATCACAAGCTATCCTATACTCTACTAGGTTTACAAACTCATATAAAGTGTAGTGACCTAGGCAGTCAGAGTTGAAGGAGGTTCTTATGGCGGGATTAGGGGTGGAACCACTAATCTGGCGATGCCATAAGTAACTTACCTTGTCAAGAGGTAATTGATTCATGTTGGTTAGGCCAAGTGCAGCCAGGGCCTTTGCCACAATCCACTTTTATGACAGATGCATAGCTTCTTATATCTGAGTCAATGCATAAATCCGGATAAACATCGTGTCTAGAAGTCATGGGTCTATGAATGTAGTCTAAACTGCAAAGTGTATGATTAAGAGTATTGTTTTGAATTTATTTGATTGTTATGATTTCTCAATTTTATCATTAGCTTACCCTTCTTTGTGTGTTGGTTATTATGTTAATTTTGCTATGATCGCTATCATGGCGTGAGCAGATAGGACTGCAGGTGGTGATGTGACTAACCAATAAGTCGATGGTCCGTAAAGGAAAGGATATTTTGGAAGTATGCATATAAGTATAAGAAATGATGTAATTACTTGTTTTCAAGTGTATTTTGAAAAACTTTTATAAACCTAAGTAGTTTTGAAAGATTGTGACTATGTAAGGACTGTAATTACACTATTATTATGGGGTTATATATGTCTCCCTTTAATTACATGGCCAGGTACTGTTTAATACTAAATTGTAGGAACACAAGGAAGTAGTATAATCAAATTTTTTGGGCCGTTACAGAAAGAAAGATAGTTATTACTCATTAATCGTTATAGATAGATTCCGCAACAACATTACATGCAGTGAGCAAGTAAACAATAGAAGTTACCCCTCGCTGAATTCGTCGTAGGACTTTTGCAATATCCAAGTGACCATCTGCAGAGAATGATGCTAGCCATCTTCTTTGACTTAGAGTTTTGCCAGCCTGTGGAAACAGAAAATGCAGTGTGTAAATCATAAGACTTTATTTTTCCTTTTCATATATAGCAAAATTCCTAAAACACCATCTATGTGGTATGCGTAGAAGAAAGAGAAGCACAAATTTCAATCTTCCGCTAGTATGAATGAGTGACACATCACATTCAAAAGGGGTACCAAGTGCACAATCATTCCAAATAAAATTAATTGAATTGGTGTGCATTAGTGATAAAAATAAAATGACCATGCACTAAGAAGTGTACCAAGAAAGCATTGGTTGAGAAGCAAAAGCTTACCCTTGGTTTAAAACGAGGGGCGGGAACATCTGCTTGGCATTCTGGTCTAATGGGGTAGAAAGCATTCAACTCAGTAGTTCCAGAACTCTTCATAAGAACCCCAAACAGTCCCCCACAACCAATCATCCACCAACGCCAAGCTCTTCAATTCAAACTATTCCCTTACTAGAGACCCATCACACCATCAATTTCTGTTCATTGAACAAACTCGACCCATCAAACAAAATTTAACTTTTTTTCTTCATCGAAGGAAAATAAAAAAAGAAGGGTCAAATCCACTTGGTACAGAATCTTTCGACAAAAAAACCAAGTCAGGTGCCTTAAACTTGTCAAATTGTTGGAAAAAACAAAAATATATAAAAAAACGTATCAAATCGTTTTTCATTGGTAATACCGATAACGTTTGGCCCGTCAAAGCAGCTCGTGGAAAACCCAGTTGGGGAAACGTTTGTGACGCAAATACAAAATCTGGGGCGAGGAAAAGGAAGTACCTTGGCAAGATTGAAAGTGATGTATGAACGCGATGAGGTGAAGGTTGTGGAAGGAAGGTGCGAGAGAAAAAGTGGAGAACGGAATGTGTCGCAGGAATCGAAGGAGAGAGAAAGATGGAAGGCAATGAGTGTTGAATAGGATAATTCGCCCAATGACCAATGATTGTTGAAGAGGAAAGGGAAGAGAAGACTATTAATATATATATCAACGGTTGTTTATTTATTTGGATATTTTGACCTTTGTTAACACAAAAAATTCATTAATATCACGGTATATTTGGAACATTTCTGTTCCACAGACTTACATTGTTTTTTTTTTTCTTTTCGTTAAAATATGCAATCGAACTCAAAGTTGAACTGCAATTGAATTGGAGTTTGAACTATATTTCAACTGAAAAGTAATTAGTGTATCGAAAGCATTGGTATTGCTTACGTTTTTCTTTTTTTAACTAAGATAAATGTCATGCTATATATTTTTTTATTGGTGGTGTACCACAGATTTATAAAATGTTTGTTTTGAATTGTTTAAATAAAAAATGTTCAATACATTAATTTTCTTAAGATTTTATGTAAAATTAACAAAAACTAGAAATTTCAGGTGGATAACTGTTTGCATCAGTTAAATATATTCATTATGTGGATTTGTGAGTGATATAATCGTTGTCTATATGTTTCGTTCATACTAAGTTCTTCCATGGCTTCCGTTTTTTTTTTTTGTCTTCAGCCTTCACTCTGAAAATGTTATTTCTTCTTCTTCCTTTCTACCTCATACTTCTGAAAATGCACTCTGGTAACAACAAGTTCTTGTCACCATGAAAGGTATAAAACTGACCAAATCCTTGGAAGGTCATGTTATCTCACCTATGGGCCTTCATCTTCAAACAACAACAACTTGAAGAACAAAAGTTTTCATCGCCTACATAGCTGCTGAGCATCAATGAGTCACAGAGTCATGAGAGAAGCCTTTCAGTCAAGAAAACCTAAATTGATCAAATCTGGAGAGTTTGAGCATTATGAGGAAATAGCTAAACCTAAAGAAACCTTCTTAGGAAGCCTTGCATAGAAGGAAAGTTCTGTTGCGGAACACTAAAGACTGAAGTCAAGTGTCAATTAATATTTTTTTAAAAAAAAAAAAAATAGAGTGCTACTTTGTTTTAGGGAGATCTTCTCTTATACCTTTATCTTAGGATTTCTCTTCACTACAACATTTTAAAAGAGTTATGAGAGAGGTATAATAACTCTATATGCTTCTAGCAAGAATCATAAACATGAATAGTTAAACTCTCTTATATATTGAAGTTAGATGTAATCTATTTTAGTTCTCTGCTATTGTTTTATATATATCATTATTGTTATTTATGTGTTAATTGATAGAATCAGAATTATTTTCATGTAATTAACCTAATTGATTTCCTATGATTAGGTTTAGAATCATTCTCCTAAGATTAAACTAATTGATATCCTATAATTAAGTTATTAAATCGTCTGAATAATTACATACTTGATTTAGATCATATTTTGTATAAATACTTATCTTCAATGCATGACACATTCAAATCATCTTTCTTTTCTTACATTAATGACTTGGTTTATGCTCTGAATAACATTGGATATATTGGTTGATAGGTGAAATCCAATATCAATATGATTTCATATATTGGTTACTTTCAATCTTGTCTTACTTTGTTTTAAATTAAATCATTTATAACAATACCATCAAAATTGTTTTAGAACAACTTCATAGCAACTAATAACAAATTAAAGCTACTTAAGATTTTGGATAAGTTCCTTTGGATATGTCACTTATTTGGTAATACATACACTTGATAAAAGATAAAGAAAGAAGCCAAGATATAATCTGTTCATTTTGTTTATTTTAAACATGTTCCTTATGGAAGATATTGAAACAAAATGAGATGAATGCCAAAATTTTAATTATGTATATCTATACCTTTTACGAGAATAGAACTTAATTCAACATGTAAATTGTCTGATGTAAAAAAACACATTAAACATAAACAAGTTTTAAAGGCCGGTGTTGAGTAATATTATTTCAATGTGCTACTTGATCCAATTTATAAAAACAATTAGTGCTAATGTGAATTTAAGAATTGAAAACCAATTTTGTTCGTGAAAGATTAAGACCCTAAGAAAATAAGTCATTTTAAAACACTTTATGGTTAAAACTATAATCATGCTGGAATGGAGAGTAATAATTAGTAATAATAGTTATAGTTATACAGAATAAACTAGACAACCAAGGTAAAGAAATAAAGTACTTGATTAGCTAAAACTAATTATTTGTGTGGAGATTATTCAGTTAGAGACATTGCATTTAACCGGGGTGGCATGAATAAGGTAGTATTTATAGCTTATATTTTAAATGTCGTCCAAAAGACAATTCGATATCTATTGTTCAGACCTTCTAAGAATATCACACAAGAACAGAAGTAAAGTCTAACTAATAAATTTTTCAAAGAAACCTGGTTTTATCTATGACTATTTTAATCGTAGATCATTGTATAATTTACTTGGAACTAACGATCAAACAATAGCCTTTACTCAACATCCAACTTGGAGGACATTGTAATTTCTAGATTTAAGTTCGAAAGTGATAGACACCAGTTGCATTGATGAGTTCCGGATCTTAAGTGGGAGAAGAAAAAATCATTCATGCTAAGAATAGAAATTCAGGTGTTTCTTGAATTAGCTAGTTTGAAACCAGATACCAGCTCGTGAATAAATTCCATTCTTAAGGGCAGTGTTAATATGTAACAACATAGAGGCAGCGTTGGAGCTCATTGTTAACAAGCAATAACATGGTGTATCGTAGAGAACTTACTACAACTCAGGTCTCGTCTAGTACAGTAATTAAATATAAGAAAGAATCTTAGTTGAATTCTCTTCTGGACTTTTTAACAACACGTTACAGTGGCTGAGAAACCTTCTGAAACAATTCTGGGGGTAGAAAAAAGTCCACCTTGGTCCAAAACTGGTATAAGGAGATCATGCCATTATGACCTCCATTCGTTGGTTTCTGTCCATAGTGTTTGAGACTATTCTTGCATCTCAGGTGTGTCAGATACAGAACTGGAAACAAAAGGACACACCCTTCACTTAATTACTTCCTGATGTTGAGGAGCTCAAAGCTTCTCAGAGGATCATCGCGGTGGCCTCTGGCACCGCCACCGCCACCGCCACCGCCACCGCCACCGCCACCGCCACCGCGTGCATAATTTGCTTGTTTGGTGTCGTATGCCGGTTGAATTCTATGAGCACCAGATGGACGGCTCCCAGTCATGGTTGGCCTGCCAGTATGGTCACCTGAGGAAACTGGCTTGTTTGATGTGATCATGGCTTTTCTAGAACTGCTGCCATATCGACCAGTATTGTGCTGGCCATAGTGCTATCAACACAAGATAAAGAGTCAAACACATACAAATAAGATAGTAAAACACAGGACTCAGTCATTCACATGCAAATCTGGTTGGACCAAGAACAAACAGTAGAGAAAACTATATCCTTATATAACATAACAATAGAGGGTATATCAATATATTCTCCTCACTTATTCATGTTTCACCTTCTTTCTGAGACACTCATCAAATCAATGTTTTTTTCTTTTAAATTATCTATTCAATCAAAAGATTTTTTTCTTTTTACTGATAATACAATCTGTATAAATTATATTCATTTTGGGGAGTGTTCAAAACTGAATGTTTCAGCCGCTTCTGTAGTGTTTAGATTTAGTTTAATTAATAAGAAAGCAAGCCTTTATCAATTTAATCGGTCCTATCTGACTTTTTTTATAATTTATATTTTACACCTATTTACAAGCACATATATACCGGATACTTGCTAGTTTCAAATAAATCTTCCGTTAAGAGCAAGGATAAAGAAGCCATGTACAAAATTGAAATATAAAGGTAGCACTTAAACTCACCCCATCGATTATGAGAAAAAGTAATAAGCTTATTCACTCTCTTAATTGGTTTATCCCCCATTTCTTCCATGACAGAAGTACTTCAAAGCCCAAACTACAAACCCTCTATAGAAATGACCATAACATGCAACATCTCTACAAACCAGCTATATAGAAAATAAGAGGATCTCTTTGCTTTGAGAAAACTTCATTATCTTCATTTCTTGTTTTGTTTTAAATGATAATTCTAGAAGTGACTCAATTTTCGGTAAGTGAAAAACAATATTTTAGTGCTCTAATCATATTCTGCACAAATCTCAGGAAGAAAATTGAAAATGACATTATTTTATAATTATAATAATTTAAAATGGAAACAGGAAGTGAAAAAAGTTGTCAAACCATGCCCTAATATTCTCATATGAAAAGCACCAAATGGTGGTCAATATATATTATTGATGTTGGATAAACAATATTTACCGTATCCTTTTGCACCGGTACATCCTCAAAACTCCTCTGTTTGACGTGATCAACATGAGGACTTGAACCTGCAGGATTCCTCCTGGAGAATGCTTCAACTGCACCAGAGAATTTCTCTCGAATGTCTTTCCCAACTGAAAGAAATTGAATGACCAAAATAATACAAAATGGAATGAGAACATTGCACCAGTTTAAGTATTGATGTGAGCCACGAAAAGGATAACTATAGCTGACTGCTTTCGTATAATTTTTAGCCACAGCATATACTAAATTTCAAATTTTGACCGCCCAAGTTCAGGCTCATTAGGAATCAACTTCTGTATCTTATTCAGCTGGAGGAGAACGAACCTGATATTTTTTCTGGCTTTTGTACATGTGGACTTGCTTGCACAGCTGCCTTGCCAGTGCCATGCTGCTATTACAACTACAGTAAGTGACCAACAACAGACAACATAATATCAAAATTTGCAAGCACAAATGTACTAACCCGTCCTCTTGAGCTACTACTGATCTGTGGATACTTTAACATAGTCCAGTCGAAAATGTAGTCAAACTGATAGCCTATATAAGCAATCACAAAATCAATCTACAATCACTAAACAGCTAAGTTTACAGTAAAATATACAGCATTCATCACAAGAAAATATCTAATTAATGACCAATTTTAGTGACAAAATAATTAGTCACTATAGTGACCAATTTAGATACCAATTTATAAACTAAAAATTATTAGTAACTAAAATAGTTTTTAAATTGGTCACAGTAGTGAATTAGTTTTTAAATTGGTCACTAACATTAGCTACCAAAGTATTATTGGTCTCTAAATTTGTATTTAAATTGGTCACTAATGGAGTAAATTTAGTAACTAATTTTTTTAGTAGCTAAAACCTTAGTAATTAATGTTAGTGACCAATTTAAAGATCAATTTAGAAACTATTTTAGTTATCAATAATTTTTAGTTTATAAATTAATATCTAAATTGGTCACTATAGTGACTAATTATTTTTTATCCCTATAATTGATCATTCATTAGACATTTTCTTATAGTGATTCATTATCCCGGATATTTTGGGAACATACCTTCTCTAATAAACAGGTCTCGGAAAAGTCTCTTTAAATATGAATAATCTGGTTTGTCCTCAAATTGCAATGAACGGCAATAGTGGAAGTATGATACAAATTCAGAGGGATAAGATTTGCAAAGCACCTGTTTATACAAGCACGTTATTCAACAGGAACAATAACATTAAAAAATAATGAGGCAGAAGAGGAATATTTACGGGTTATGCGAGTGCCTACTGTGGAATGCAAGGATTAATATAGGGTTAAGAATCATAAAGTGGACGTCAACCTGAGCATTTGGTCATCTAAGTATTTATTAGAAATAGAATACTTTGTTCAAAATGTCTAAACTATTGTGGAGCTGGCCTTCAAGCCGTGTCTTTCCTTTTAGCCTCTAAGGCATCAGAATATCTAACCTAACATGGTATAAAGTCAAGATCAGGTGTTACTTTCTCCCAAAAACCTGACAGATTCAGTTAGTCATAATACCTCTATGGGAGTTGACACCTTTGTCTCACTGATTTTATCATATTTTTGTTTTTTGGTGCCAGCCTTCAGTCCCTGCCAGGGAAGACTGAAAAAGAAAACATAAGAAATCTAATGCTAAGAAAATTATGCAATAACATCAAACCTCCAAAAGTCATAAAGTAGAAGCATTTCTAAATTATCTAACCTTCCTCTTAAGAAATACATGAGCACGTAACCAAGAGATTCCAGATCATCCCTTCTGCTTTGTTCTACCAGTTAAATAAATATAATTAGCTTATACAAAACATTCAAGTCTAATAATAATATAATAATTTACAACTATTTTCTTATGTCAGCAGAAAAAATCAGCACAAAATATTACTCACCAATTCCAAGATGAGTGTTGACACTTGCATAGCGTGCTGTACCTGTAAGGTTCTTGTTTTCCCTATGCAAGGAAAATGCATACAATTATTAGAAAACCTGATTGAGATCGAGAAGAATATATTTCAAACAGAACTCCAATGCTGTGAGTTAGGTTTGGATGGGTATCACAATATTCTACCAGTGGGAATTTGCTGGAGCAATTTCGATGATGACAATAATAATAGATAATAATTAGTATTATTAAGGTAAACAAGTAATACATTCATTTAAGTGCAGAATTTCCACTAGAAGACAGCATAAATGCATAATGGTCTAGTAAAGTGATCAAATGCATAGAAACAAATAGAGGAAGATCTGTGCAATTTTATATAGGCTAGGTTTGCCTAAGTGTTGATCTTTTACTAAATATTACACCCTCCTTAAATAGTGACACCAAACCAACCTGTATGGTATGTGCCTATGAGTCTGAAGATCCCTATATTTTTTTGCAAGGCCATAATCAATGGCATACACCTGAAATGATACACAGAGAAGGACGTATAATTAAAAGAACTTAAATTTGAATGCGTAACGAAGTTATTTCTTATCAAAATAAATCAAATATTTCATTTTTAGTCAGACAACACAATTGGATTCTGCTACCATAGATTGGAAGTAAAAGATGGATAAAACAAGTCATTATAACATCCACAAGTTAAAAGAATAAAAGAATGCTACAAACCCATAAAAAGAATGTGAGAATTGAGAGAAACCAAAAAAGGAACAAATTTGTTGAATGACTAAGAATATCCTCTTCACAAAGGATTTCCAATTTCATACTAACTTTGTAATTCTTTTAATGAATCCTCCCATATCCTCATTGCCCTGTTTATCTGACCAATAGCCTCTCCCTAACTATTTTTCCCCTCTGCTTTTTCTGTCAACAGAAAATTAACTCAATCCATCACTGAGCATATCAGATACGAAGAAAGTATGTCCTCTCAGAAATGAATTGCTTTGACCTGCAAGAAGGTCAGCTTGGGATGGAGGATCAGCTTCATTCAGGGTAACCCTTCCAAGTTGAAGGTACGACAAATAACTATATGAAAAAGTCTGAGTAAGTTATGTGTATTATATTGCAGTATGAAATGATAGGATTGGTTAAGCTAAAACTTATTGCAAACCAGCTCTGAACCATGTTGGTTTCAAGTACAATCACTTACCAACACTTAATGCTTACCCTCCAAATACTGTTTTTTTTTTCCAACACAATAGATATATGAATACCAATGATATCTACCGTGCAAGGCCCCCAACTCAAAGTAAAGAAAAAACACATCTTCTCATAAATTAAATATTAGGATGTATTACGAACAAAACCACATAGGATTGTAGATGTGGTAAGAAAATAATACAAATGCACAGGCAAAACTTGATTAGTATTGTAAAGGACAAAGAAGCAAGAATATCCTTGATCAACCAAGGACAAACATGGGAATCCGATTCCAAACAGTGATAAAAACATATTAGGTCAGATGATGTCATTATATTCAGTCAAAAGCCAAGCCTTCCAAAAGGATATTTAGATCATTTGTCAATGGCTTCTCTATTTTTAGTTGGGTTTCTGTTGGACTCCACAAATGGTCAAACTGCAAGATTTGATTATCTTTTTCCCCCAATAGGTGCTCCTCCTACTTTCGCCAAAGTAACATCAATAATCTTATGTATTTTCTTTGATTATGCTTTTGTTGGCAGATTATTACCCAATGTACACTGTGCTGTAAATTTTCCTTTTGAGCTTGAGACACCACCTTTCAGTCAGAAATAACAACTGAAACATTTCTCCATTTAATCCACCTCACATGAATCCTGAGATTTACATCTCTTGAGCTTCCTATATTTCTTTTTCACTTTGTACGATAGATAAAAGATACCTAAACTGTGCAACTTGCAGTTTGATATAATCTCCAACCACTATATGCACCTCTTGCTTAACATACACTTCTATTTACTCCACTTCACTTGTATTAAGGCCCTTTTGTTTAAGATTAGTAATTAGTAATGAAGTGATTCTCGTATAAAATATTCTAGTGATTATTTTCTAGACATTTTTAAACAGAAGAATCTAATTTATGTTTGTTTACAATCATAAGAATAAAATTTCTTTAAAAGCAGCAGTTGATTTTACAAGAAGCTAATCAAAGCAGCTTCTGATTCTTATCATATTTAATATTTTTTTAACTCCTGATAATTGTTAAAAGCTTACACAAACACCTGAAACTAAAATAAGTAATTAGTTTTTAAAAAGACGACACTCTTTTACAAAATAGACATACTGCTTCAACTTTAGATAAGGGAATAGAGAGGAGAGAGAGAAAATAAGCAAACAAAAATCGAAAGAAATTATCTTCAACATTATCATACTTGATTTGCTTTCCGTCCTAGACCCATTAAGAAATTGTCGGGCTTGATGTCACGGTGAAGGAAACCTCTGGAATGCATATATTCAACTCTGTTAATCTGAAAACAAAAAGTAAACAAATAACACATTAGTATTACTTCTTAAAGCACCTTCTCGGAAAAAACAACACCATACAGACATACCAACTGATCAGCAAGCATTAAAACTGTCTTCAACGAGAACTTCCGGTTACAATAATTGAACAAATCTTCCAAACTTGGTCCAAGAAGGTCAATAACCATGACATTGTAGTCTCCCTCAATTCCAAACCACTTGAGGTGGGGAATCCCCGCTTCATAAAGGAAATGGCATATTCGATTACTCACACATAAAATGTTGATTGTTTTCTAACATAAGGCAAGGTTTGAGACTAATAGTTCTGATTTCACTTCTAGACTAGAAAAAGATTCAGTGGACCAATCATAAAACCAGAATTAAAGGAAACAGCAAGAAATATGTATATCATATAAATAAAAATAAATATTAAGATACAGTTGATTATATAATTCTTTTAGTATCCTGGGTATTAAAAAGAAAGAGCGATTTAGACTTACTTCCTCCTTGAAGAAGCATATACAGTTTTGACTCATAGTGAAGCTGTGGATGCCTGGTCTTCACAGGCTCCTGGAATTTTTTGAGAACAAGATGGCATTGTTAGAAATTTGAAATGTAGAATATCATGAGTAATTAACACTATTAACTAGTTACAAAAAAATGATCTCCAGAACCAGTAAAATATGATGAGGAGGCCAGTATAATCTATGTTGGAAAAATATGAAGCAAAGTGAGTATCCAGCAGGTGCAAGACAAAGCTCAAAGAAAACAATATGACATTCCACATGTCACTTCAAGCATAAGAACAGATCATCCACTTATTGTTCAAAAGTTAACATTCAACAGCAAGAGACCAACAGCAAGACATGACATTACTTTTATTATTTACTTCAATCATTAATCATTACTCATGTCAAATTCCATCTATCGCTGTTGGTTGTTGGAACTCCCGTAGCATCAACAGAAAATTCAGGACATTTCACATCCAAAGTGACAATGTCCACTGCATAGAATATATAATTCCGAAAGCAAAAGTAAACCAGATTATAACAAGGTGATGATTAACATCATCATGCATATTAAAGATAATATACATAAATGCAATCTGAATCACCAGAAAGAAAAACACAAATATATCAAGCGATCTCCAAAAATTCCAGACAGAAAAAGGTTCAAAAGCTTCAAGAAAATTAACATACCAGCTTAACAGCCACCTCCTCTCCAGTTTGTATATTAACACCTAACATGAGACAGAATATAACTTCAACATTTTTTACAGCAATAGAAACGTAAAATGATACAGTAAGAAACATCAAAACAAAACAAAACAAAACAAAAAGGGAAAAGAAACATGAGCATACCTAAATAGAGCTCCCCAAAAGACCCGCTCCCAATTTTCCTTCCCAATTTAAACTTGCCACCAATCACATGCTCCATGATAGGATGACCTTCACCGCACCTCAACCAGCAGCCGCTGCAATGATCTATTATGCTCAGATTTGGGCCCAATTCAAAGTGATTATGACAATCCCAAACAGAGAGGAAAAAAAACACTGCACCCCCACAGATTCACCTGAGTCAAAAAAATCCTAACTTTCTCCAAAGGCCCACCAAAAGCCAATGAGATTTCGCAGCCAAGTCAAATTAGTACCAATTAAGGGTATCCGGGGCAAAAGGATACACAAAAACCGAATCAAATTGAAGAAATTTACACCACCCCCTTTGAATGAGGATGAAATTGTTATCAAGAACACAACACCGCCTCCTCCAGCTACATTCCTTCACCCCAAATCAATCACCCCCAGAAAGCAAGAATTGAGGCGCAATTTTAGAAAAATAGGACCCCATTGACCCAATAAAAACAGAATCCTTGACGTACAGGAACCCCAAAAGGGGCCAAAAAAGACGAACTTTTTCGCGAAACGGGTTGGGAAAGCAAAAGGGGAGGAGCCTGTATAAGATCAGAGAGGAAGAGACAAAAATGGTTCCACAAATAAGAAAGCAAGGAGATGAAGGGAGGAAGCTGGTGTGGTTTGGTGCGAGGAGAGAGAAAGATGAGAGAGAGAGAATGAAGATGAAGAATGTGAACGGAAAAAACCAAGCATGAGGATTATAGGAAATCCTGTTTCCTTTTTTTGGTTGGATTTTTAATTTTTTTTTAAATAAATTCAATTTTACCTGGAGTTTTTAGGCTTATTGTTAAAATTTATTTAAAAATTTGTTTTTAAATAAACTCAATTTTGAAAAAACTCAGAAAAAAAGAGGAGAGGTTACCCGATTACTTCTCTGTCTGCCGTCCATGTTTGTGCTGCCAAAAAAAACAAAATTTTTCCTTTTTCTCTCATTCTTGTCTTTTTCTGTTATTTTTCTTTCATTTTTCCTTTTTTTTTATCTTTGTCTATCTTTGTCTACGTACGTACATTGTTACTGAGGTCAATTATGTTAGTCTCTTGTCAAAGGTGGCGATTGGTTTTTATGATAATTGGAAAAACTTATACAATTACTTAGGTTTCTTTTAGTTTTCCACTCTATATATCATTGTCTATAATACAATATAGTTTCTGTTGTAGTGCTAAAAGGCTAAAAGAATCAAATAGAAATAAAATAAAAATAACAAAAGAAAAAAATGTTGAATTAAATGAAGAGAATGACTATTAAACTTAAATATAAAGAAATAAAATCTTAAAACATAACAAATGCACTGCAGAAGGAAAAAATAAAGCAAATATATCATAAATAGATCAATAAAAGATAAATAAATTATATTTTAAAGATACAATCATGTAAAAATCACGAGATAACTCCATAACATTTACAATTCATTTGATTTGATAATATATGTTATAATAAAAACTGCTGAAAAAATTGGTTAAATAAAAGCTAAATATTAATAGGTTTTGTGATGCTTAAGATTATAATAATATTGATGTAGTGAAAATCTATCTATAATACAATTGAAAGAATCACAAAAAGCAAAATTTTACACGTGTCATCTCATCAGACATTCTTCCATTTCAGAATTCAAAATTTTTTTACCTTTTAAAAAAAATTTTGCATGTGTCTTCTCAACCACTCTTCTCACTTTCCACCTCTCTCACTTTTTTCAAAAACTCTCTTCACTTTCCATCTCTCGAATCCTACCATGTCTTTCGCACTCTCCGCCTCAAACCCTAGCCACCTCTATGCCGCCTCAAACGCTCTCCATCGCTCTTCCGCCTCAAACGCTCTCCATCTCTCTTCCGACTCAAACGCTCTCCACCTCTCTTCCACCTCAAACGCTCTCCACCTCTCTTCCGTCTTTGTAAAACCCTCTTTTTATTTCTGCCCTAATTTAAAAAGGGTTTCCCCAAATTAGTTGGGCTTAGAGCTGACCCATAGGGTGTCCAAAGTCCCTAAGGCAGCCTAACCCCTCTCATTCTGTCACACTTTGCAAAGACAATGCTCTTACCCTCTTTCCCTTCTAACAGAAGCTTTGCTAGGGTTTGGACATTTCCTTCTTCGAGCTCACGTAACTCCATTGTTTCTGCTCACGTAAGTAATTTTCCCCATGTCTTCTTTGTTTTTAGCTTTGTAGTCTTGAGTCTAACTAGGGTTCACCTTGTAACCCATTTTGAATGGTTCCATTGTTTTCCAGCACCATAAATTGTTCTTGGAGCTGTTGTACTCACTAACTATTGTGGTTCTGCTAAACCCTTTCCATGTAAGGGAAGCTAGGGTTTCATGTTATTTATATTTTATACGAATAATGTTTTGTGAAATATGAGAAGAGATTGGGGAAAACGTTACTTTTTGGTATATTTCTGAGTTAGGGGTTCAAATGTTCATGAAAATGTGATATCTGACGTTATTTCTCGTTGTTGGATGCATCCCATAGTCGCTGGGCGAGTGCCTTTGGTCGCTGGGCGACTGTGTGTTTTTCTGATATGCGCAGTTTTAGTAAAATTGAATTTCCCGACTCATTAACCGTTAGATTGAGCTCAAATTTTGACATTTGGTTCATAACATGCTATTTTATGGTTTAACCGGTTGGATCATCGATTAGATGTCTGTAGCTTGAGAAATGTGTCACGCATTACTGCAATGATTTTGGTTTTGTGATAATAAATTTTCTTAGGAATTTTGGTGTAAGAATTATGGTTGTGGGTTGTGCTTGATTGTATGGAATTGCAGGTACTTAAATGTTGGCACACATTTATTTGGGATGAATACTATTTTATGATATATGTATGTCTTGGTATGCATTTATAAAGTATGAGATGAATGAATTTGCATGAGTGATGTGATTCATGGATTGTGAATGATGAACTTAGATAAATATTGGCATGCGATTTCAATGAAATGTTTGGTTTATGATGTACCTTATATAATGCATGAGACCTACGAAATGATGTGCATGATATAAGTTATGGTTACAAATTGGATTGATATGATTGTATGATCTTGACATGTGAAACAAATGAGATGGTTGGTGTTAGAGTGGCATGGTATTGGCATGAGATGAAATTCCACAACTATGGTTTGAGAGTAATGAATGGGTATGGAACCATTGGGAAAGAAATGAAAGGGGTGAATTATAAAGAGCTGGTATATGATGTATATGTATGTGTGTGATACATCTTTCTTGATTGGTTTGGTATGCTTGGTCTGTGTTAGTGCGTAATTCCTTGGAAATCTCTAGGTGGGATTTCAGGGTCGTGCTTTAGTGGTCGGGACGTAATTCCATGGCCCCTGTTAGTGGGTGTCCATGGTGGTGCCCCATCTATATAACTTGGTAAGGATTGAAGGTAAGGATTGCATCCTGACACTCTAAGGAGTCAGTTAGTCTCACTTAGAGCAGACTTACTCTTGTGGTGAGAGTAGCAGGAGGCCTGAAACCCATTAAGGGCTAACCTTGTGTGTGGGGGAATTTGATTCAAGGTAACACTTGTAACACATAGCTCGGGGGTGAGCAGAGGTATCCACCACAAGTGCAAGCATCCACTGAATCTGACCGGGTTATATGTATCCGGATGAGTCGAGTCGAGTCTTAGTGTATTGATTTGGAAGGTCATAACATGCTTGGATGATGTATGTATATTGGACTGTGAAAGTATATCTGATTGCATTGATGAAATCTTTTTGGCTCTACCTTACCCTTTTCTCGTTTGAATGTCTTGTATGTTATTCTTCTACTTTTGCGATGATCATCAATTTATTGATGGGAGCATATGCGAGAGGTACTCATGGTCAACAAGGGAGAGATGATTTCGCTGCATAGTCTACTTGGACTGTACTTCATTTTCTTATTGGGCTTTTCTTTAGGGCTATGGCCTATGTACCAGTATGACTTTCAGATTTTTTTATGTTCCTTTTAAACTTTATAACTTGTTTTCTTGTGGAACCGTGGTGTGCCTTGAGTTGTAAGGAGTTAAGTTTAAAACTCCAGGACTGCGCTGTTATGTTACCTTTGCGCGACGTTTCCATTAATTTTGTTTATTGATTAAATGGGACATTACATTAATGGTATCAGAGCAGTTCGTCCTTAGGATGACCTGAGGTTTTGGGTTTGTCATGCCTCGCGTGCCTAAGTTGCCAAGTCTAGTTGAGGTTGGCAGTGAAACCAAAAGTTTTAAGAACAGAAAACGTCTTGATAAAGTGATGAGGGTGCACACTCATGACTAGATCAAAGGTTGTTTTTCCTTTCTTAATTCTAATGGTTTAGGGAAGGAAGGGTGACAGACGAAAGGTTTGGGTGTCTGTAGATGATGGAGTGTTGCCTTGTATGTTCTAGTTTCTCCTGTTACGCCTTTGTGTTTTGTGTCTCGTGTTTGTAGCGATGAGGGAAACTTGACCTACTCACCCTTACCAAGATTGGTGGGGCATAGGAGGAAATCTCTTGTCTCAAAGGTGCGAAAATGTAGAAGATTGTATATTGATAGATGATGAAAGTTGAGTCTTGGTTTAGAGGGCTGAGAGATGATGTTGAAAGTTAAGAAGCAACGCTTTGGGCTGAGAGAGAGAGGTACAAGATCAAGTTCTAAGATCGTACACCACAAGTTTTAGAAGAAGAGTTGAGCTCAAATATTAGTATATGAGAAGATATCAGTGCGTGCTCATGTGGCAAGGTTTGAGGTTGAGGGTGGAGGCCCTAAACTATATATGGAAAGCAAACGTGAAGATGGAAGCTTGTGGGAGGCAAAGCTTTGAAGATAAGCCAAGTGTGATGATGTTATAGGAGAAGGGAGTATATTAGGAATTATATACTAGATCAATTCCGAAAGAAGTAGTCGAGTCTTTTCAACATTTGTAGTTACCCAAGTTAGGAGGAGGAGGGATGTTCTAAGTAAAGTGGCCTACAAAAGAGGAAGGATTGACATTGGATATGAGATGGGCGATTTCAAGCATCAAAAGGAGAAGCACATAGTTATGTTTGTTCTTGTAAGGAAGGACAATTAGTAATGTCACAGCACGAGGAAAGGGGAAGGGAAAACAAAAGTTTTTGAGTAGCTATGAGAGTGTTTGCGAGGATTGGCACTAAAGTGGCCAACATAGGTAATCTAATTTAAAAGATACATGTTACAAAGGTGGTGATTGGATTATGGGTTTTGGCTTCGCTTAGTGATGAGTACGTATTTTTGCCCTCATTTAATGTTTAATTCTGGGTATTTAATTGAATTTGTGTGCCTAAAGAGTGATTTAATTGATAATTTTGATAATTAGGTTGTTTGAGCTTGTGTGAT
>Ga0214543_1004300_pt1 | contig 27128 bp, 25 predicted proteins | sample CNSS2metaG_FD_160094 | JGI IMG/M metagenome (GOLD analysis project Ga0214543, IMG submission 160094) | Root nodule microbial communities from cowpea collected in UCLA plant growth center, Los Angeles, California, USA - CNSS2 | ecosystem: Host-associated > Plants > Roots > Nodule | place: USA... | reverse complement strand
TATATATATATATATATTGCCTATTTTAGTAATTTTATTCATAATAGTGCCAATTATAGTTACCAATAACTTTTTATTTTTGGTCACTAAAATAGGTTGTTAATGATGGATTTTCTTATAGTTTTGGTTATAAATGTGAATATGTGTTGTGACTCAACGAGAGGTGGGACACTTTGTTAGTCTCTAGTGATGAGTTTGAGTGTTGACTCCCTCCATAAGGCTTTTGGTGAGCATTGGGGTGTGGTATTCGATCGTAAGTCTCTCTTGAAGAGAAGTGAGAAAGGTAACTCTGCATAGTTGTACCGAAGTTGGATTTCGTCGAAGAAGCTATCTAGGAGAGTGATGGGAAGTTGCACATGTGTCCTTCGCCCATAAGGCTTTAGAGGAGTAGGGGAAATGGACCCTATTTGTGAGGCTTTTAAAAAGTAGGAAGGAACTTTGCTCGTAAGGCTCTTAGGAAGCAAGGGAAGTGGACCCTGTCCGTAAGACTTGTGAGAACTAGGAAGGGTGGTTGGTCTAGTGGTGAGCATGTGTTGGTAAGTTACGAGCAATAGTTATTTTCGATGATAGTATGTTTTCTTTAACTATTGTGTGATACAACAAGTTTTGTGTATTGTTGTGTGAAACCATAAGTGGAATTGAATTGTGTTGTTAGAGATCGTGTTTATGTAAAGTTTGGGTGAGTTTTGAGTAGTATATATGTATATTCTTGTTTATTATGTTTAATGTTTAGTTAGCTCAACCTTATGTCACTAGTGCAGATTCTGGTTTTTAACTTGCCTTATAGACCTCGGTTACTGCGGGACCGAAGCCTATAAGGAGGCGGTGGGATTTTTGAAATTTTTCTAACCTTTTTGCCTCGGGTCTTTACCCAACCGAAGCATACAACTCGTTTTATGCTTCGGTTATACATCAACCGAAGCCTATAACCCGTCAGTGTCTACAAAATTGTCATTGATAGCAGATGATTTGACCTCGGGTGGCAAAGGACCGAGGCCTATAACTCGTTTTATGCTTCAGTTATACATCAACCGAAGCCTATAACCCGTCAGTGTCCCCCAGTATTACAAAATTGCCACTGACAGTAGATGATTTGGCCTCGGGTGGCAAAGGACCGAGGCCTATAACACTTTATGCCTCGGGTGTTTACAGAACTGAGGCCATATCGTTTATTTAGGGTCCCAAATCTCGCGAACCCATCACTATTCATCTTCTCTCTCGCGAACGCAGCGTCCTCTCTCCACCACCGTCGCCCTCCGTCACGATTGCGCCCTCTGTTACTCTTCATCGTCGATTGCGCCTCTGTCCACGATGTTAGTGTTGCAGGTATTGCTCCGCCACCGAACAACACGTGAAAAGCAACCAAATTCCACCACCGTCGCGCCCTCCGTCGCGCCTCCATCGCACCATTTCGCCACAGTCCACCACAACCACCAGTTGGCGACAAACGTTGTCACTGCTCCGTGCCATTGCTCCGGCGAGTCTCTTGCACCTCCTTCACCATTTCCAGCCACCGTTGCACCGCTAATTCTCCCCGGGGTAAATTCAAAACGCGTTATTTCTTTTTTTTTTTCGTTTTGTATATTTTTTTATGATTTAGGTAATTGTTTTGCATTTTAATGAGGTTTTTGGCTGATTTTTGCATTGTTCTTTTGCTATTTTTACGGTCTCTTATTTATTTTATTGTCTCTTGTAGCTCTTAAAGACCTAAGTATCGTGGGTGTGCATCATCTTCCATTGTCATTCAATTTTCACGCTCCCAGGTTCCTAATTCTATTATTTTGTAAGATTTTGTTGTCTGTTATATATTAGTAATATGTTATATATATGTGGTTTATTATTTGCTTAAATATTTGTTTGATTAGTGAGTTAGCCTTAGTTTCCCGTTTGAGATTCAATACGAAAATTATGTATTGTCCTCGAGTTTTCATGTTGAAAAAACTACATTTTTTTTAAAATTAGATATAAAGGGATACAATACTAATAATTTAAATGTATTGAATCTTGAATTATCCGATTGGAGAGTTTAAGAAGATTAAGCACTTTCTAGTAATTTATTAGTGTGTGTGTGTGTGTGTATATATATATATATATATATATTAAAATACATATCTTAAAATTCATGAATATTTGTCAATTGTGTTTTGTATTGATCTTTGGGTGCATATTTGATTGTGGTTTATAATCACTTTCATTTCGTGTATCTTGAAGGCCAATGCGAAATGCTGACAAAATTTCGTGAAATTTAAGATATGTATTTTAAAAGTAATATGTACCAATAAAATAAAGAAAGTGAATCTTCTTAAATGGGATAGGGTCACACCTTGATTACGACGTGAGCATTGATTCAATGATTACTGAAATTGTTCACGCAATTTCAATATGGATCGAGATTGGATTAATTTACCACGTATCAGCGTTGAGTATGAGAATGGAGTAGAAGAATTTATAAAATTTGCGCAACGTTATGAGGGGATAAGTGATGATGAGGTGAAGTTCAGATGTCCTTGTGTCAACTATTTGAATGAAAGAAAATTGAATGCAACTCAAGTTAGGGAACATCTTATTCGTGATGGTTTCCTTAGAAGTTATACAATATGGACATGGAACGACGATTAATACACATTCCAACTGTTTCTCGAACTGAATATCTTGCCCATTCCTCCATGAAAGAGCGACGGGAAGAGCGATGTGAAGAGCGAGTAGAAGAAGACAATATGGAGGACATGATACAGGATGTTGGCGTAGAAGCTTTTGCACAAGCGCATGTGTATGAGACGATGTCTGTTGATGCGGAAACTCCGTTGTATGTTGGTTCAACTAAGTTCACGCGATTATCAACGATTTTAAGACTTATGAATTTGAAAGCAACTAATGGTTGGACGGATAAAAGCTTCACAGAATTGCTTGTGCTCTTGAATGAAATGTTTCCCGAAGGAAATACTCCACCCACTCGAAACTATGACGCCAAGAAAATTCTTTGTCCGATGGGTATGGAGTATAAAAGGATACACGCATGTCCTAATGATTGCATATTATACAGAAAAGAATTTGAAGATTTGAAACAATGAAGATAATGGTCAAATAGATATACTATCCCACTTCCACTAAGGTACGTCCAATGGTTGTAGTGTACCTCCCGGCCTTTGGTGTTCAATTTTGGCCTTTTGACATACCAAACATTGAGCAACAAAGTCTACTACATCTGATTTCATCCCATTCCACCAGAAGGACTCCTTCAAATCCTTGTACATCTTAGTCATACCGGGATTTATGCTAAGACGACTTTGATGGCCTTCCTTCAGAATCTGCCTCCTGAATAAAGGTCCTCCAGGCACGAACACTCTACCTTTAAAGCGTAGAATGCCGTCTACTCCCATCTGATAGTCTTTCCCTTTCTCCGTACCCAACCACCCTACAAACTGCTGTAATTCCCAATCGTGCCCCTGAGCCACATAAATTTCATTCAAAAATTCATTGGTGACTTTCAACAAGCTACACTGTATGGAGTCTTGCCCAAACTGCATCCCCATATTCATATCTCTGAGTTTCTCAATCAACTCTAACTCCTTTATCATCATACAAGACATGTGCATCTTCTTCCGACTCAAAGCATCGACTACAACATTTTCCTTGCCCGGATGATAGAGCAATTCAAAGTCATATTCCTTCAGATACTCCATCCACCTGCGCTGCCTCATATTCAGCTCCTTTTGATCAAACAAATATTTCAGACTCTTGTGGTCGCTGAATACTTGGAATTGAGAGCCGTACAAATAGTGCCTCCAAGACTTAAGAGCGAACACAATGGCTGCTAGCTCCAAGTCATGAGTCGGGTAATTTTTCTCGTGTGGCTTCAATTGTCGTGAGGCATATGCCACTAGCCTCCCTTCTTGCATCAACACACACCCCAATCCTAAGTAAGAGGCATCATAGTACACCTCAAACTTCTTACCAGTGTCTAGAATTACGAGTATTGGAGCGGTAGTTAAACACCTCTTCATCTCCTCGAAACATTCTTCACACTTCTCAGTCCAGGAGAATGGCTGATCCTTCCTCGTGAGTTGAGTCAAAGGACTCACCTTCTGAAAACCCCTTTACAAACCTATTGTAATACCCTGCCAAGCCCAAGAAACTTCTCACCTCTATTACTGTCTTAGGCCTTTCCCACTTAAGTATTGTTTCAATCTTAGCCGAAAAACTTAGCACGAATTCTAAGTGTGGTGAGGCTTGAGTGAGCTTCTGGGAGCTGAATTGAGAGGGAGCCAAAGAGGAGGGCCATAATTGCTTATTGGAAATTCTCAAGTGTCAAAGTTTTAAAGCAAAAGGACCCAGGTTAGGGGAGCTGTAAACGTTAATTTACTTTGTCTTTCGATAATATACCATGTAATGTATGAAACTGGATGCATACCTGTGAATTCTGTCATTTTTTTATGTTTCTGGAAAATTTCCAGGAACCGCCTGGCGGGCTGTTCATCGCCACCAGGCGGTGCATGCAATTTTTGCCTTGTTCTGGGTTACTGAAGTGAAACTGCCTGGCGGCACATTCCCGGCCGCCAGGCGACGTATGTGTTTTACACTATTCTGGGTTTTCTTGATGAACTGCCTGGCGGTGATGAATTTCCGCCAGGCGACGCAGGTCTGAGGTTTGGTTTTTGTCATTCTAGGGTGCTTTGACATGATTCTGATCGGAAGGAAATAATGGGTTGGTGATTTAGAGATGATATAACGTCGTATTTTATTGAAAACCAGTATAATTAATAGGTAAAATGGATGAAACAATGTGAATATGATTTTAGGGTTATAATTTGGAGTTTTGGATGAATCAATGTTAATGGTGAATTAGGTGTACTCACATTGTAGACAAAGATAGTTAAAGTTGCAATGTTGTGTCACGATTAAGTGTTTGAGGGTGAAAGCAATTAGGGAACGCAGAGAGAAGTGCTGGAGAATGAGAGAAGGATCTCATGGCTGCTGGGAATTCTGGGAATCTGCTAGAATTGCTTGCACCGCTTGGCAGCACGGGTCTTGCCACCAGGCGCCATCTCAGAAGATTGAGTCTTTACGTGTTGCGGGTGTTGCTGACTGCACTAGGTGAAGGGAGCCATGTTCATGCTACTGGAACAGTTGAAATGAGTAATGTGATGTAAGAACAAATGATAATAGGTAAGGGTTAGGGCTGATTTTAAGTATTGGGAGGGCAAAGAAAATACTAGTATAGTTGAGTGAAAATCTCATAGTGAGTGAGAAACCAGTGGTCCAGACCATTATGGTGTTAGTGGTCCTAGACGATGACTAGAGCCAAGTAAGATTATAAGAATAGCCGGAATTGCCAATTTGTAGGAAGTGTGTAAATTATGGGTAAGGCAGTTGTTAAGGTATGTATAAAGTGATGGAAATCTGGACAGTTAATCTGAGTAAATAATAGAGCTTAAAGTGGTAGGAGTTTACAATGACATATTGATTATTGGATTAGTTGAACTTATGCATGACTAATTCGATAAAATAGATTGATGATATACAAAAGGGAAGTCAGGTGCTTTCTACTTGGTAAGTTGTAATTGAGAATGGTTGTTGATAAGAGTGTATTTATATAAAATAAAGAGGGTTCAACTATTTGAATGCATGATTATGCAAGACCAATGTGGGGAACTTGAATAAAAGTCATGAAAACCAGTAGAAGTTATTACTGGTGTGGCGCCTGGCGGTGGGGTCGCACTCGCCAGGCGATGGCAAGGAAATAGTGGGGTTCTGGAATTGGTGGCGCTTGGCGGAGGGGAGGGTTTCGCCAGGCGATGGCGACGAAATCAGTGGTCTTCTGGAGCACGTTCGCCTGGCGGTGTGGGCTGTCCCGCCGGGCGGTGGTTAATGAATTTGTGATTCTGAGGTGCTTGGCGCCTGGCGGTACGTGTCCCCCACCAGGCGGTCGGGAAGCGAATAGCACCTAGCGGTACGTGTCCCCCGCTAGGCGATTTGGGTGTTCTACAAGGCTTTTGGTGATGTTGCCAAGGTAAGATTGCTGGGTTCCTTGAGTTGAGCTCGAAACGTATCCCTTGAGTTGAGCTTGGGATAGGAGTTAAGCACGTACATTCCTCGAGTTGAGCTCGGAATGGCATCCCTCGAGTTGAGCTCGAGATGGCGGATGAACACGAGGAACCCTTGAGTTGAGCTCGGGTTGGCGAGTGTTGCCAGTGTGAGTGTGCTAGTTGTGGTCAGTACGCATGGGTCCAGATAGATTGCCCTCCTCAGTAGAACGCTGACGAGTTTGGTAGTCTTGGGTCATTACGGACTATGTTCGTATTTGGGAACTCCACCCAGCGTTACGGTGTATGATCAGTGGCATTGGTTCCTGCACGTGCTCTATCGGTTGTGGCCAATAGGTTTGGCAACAAATTATCTTGCGATAATCACTAGAAGAGGTAGAACACGAATGGTCTGGTTGTGGCCAGACGATAAAGAATAAAGAAAAAGATCGTATATTGGTTCTTTGCAGAAAATATAGTTATATGGTTGGATATATATTTATTATTATGATGTATGTTGATTTCATAAGCTCACCCTATCTGCTTGTGTTTGGCGATGATCGTGTACGTGGTACACATGAGCAGAGGATGTTAATGCAAGTGGTGCCGGTGACGCTTAAGTCTATGAGACCGTTCTGGATTATTCAGGTTTTTTGTAATCTTGGATTTGGAATTAAATATTGAAATTATAAAAGTTTAAATTTCCCGCACTTTTGGGAAATGAAGTTTATTCATAAATGCGATTTCTTTATGATATTATTTATTTTATTTATTTAAATCAGTAATATCCTGACGGGATGTTATAAGCTACATCTAGTTTGTCAAGACAACTCGAGCCTCACTTTGCATCATTTTAAAAGATTTACAAAGTTTACACCCTTACACTATCAAACTAAGCAAAACATATACCAAAGACTCTTGAATCACACAAGATCACAACGGCACAACAAGAACCCTCTTGTAGACCAGGAAAAGCACTAGGGACACATACAAAGCTTGAGAAAGATCAAACCTCAGTGGTAGCACAACCCTACCTATCACAAACACCTTCTCCAAGCTTTAAACACATGCCAAAAGCTCCAAGAATTTATCCAAGATCAATCTTCAATAGCTACAATATGAATGATCACGAAAGAGAGAAATTTCCAAAGTTTCCATAACAGATTTGCGCTAAAAAATGGTCAAGTTACCTTTGTTTCGAAAATCACAGCACTTATAGTCAAACTGTTATAAAATTCAATAGGTTGATTTCCAAATCAATCAGTTGATTTCACTTGACTTAAGTGAAATCAACTGATTAAAAAATAAATCAATTGATTGAATAAGTCACAAGCACACTTTCCTAATGATTGATCCATGTGTAGGGCATGCGTTAAGACATGTCAAACATGAATACCATCAAATCTCCATAACTTCATCAACAAAGGCATGATTCCAAAGCAATGGCTCCAAGTAGGTCAACAAAGCTTCATCAAATCTTCATGAGACACATCACCCAGGCTTCACATGTCAACATAAACAAGTAAGAATAGCTCCCCTTACCTAGATTTCCTACTCCAAAAGTGCTCCTATAACGCTTCATGCACAAAATTCAATCTACCCTTGCTCTCTTAGCAAAAGACGTCCTCTTTAGCCTTCTTACACTCTTTAGATAAGATTTCTGGTACTCTCACAACTCATCATAGTAGTTGTACCAAAACCCTTCCCTTTCCACTCACTAATTCTTTTGTTTTCCTTCATTTTCAACCCTAAAATAATTAAATAAAAATAAAATACGAATTTAGGGTTTTAATTTCCTTCAATAGGCATTAACCTGAAGGTTTCTTGCCCATTCACTTCTCCTCTACTCTCTAGAGACGGCTAGGGTTTCCTATAAATTTCCTTAATGGTCAAAATGTTCCAAACAGAAAAAGATAACTATTTTCGCACCAACAAGGTTTCAAACCCACATCCACATAATTACCCAATAATTACACCAACCAACAAGCCAGTTCGTGTTTCTTGTTATTTCATGCACATGAACAATTTTCAATACATATCACACGTTCATGCATACTTGGAAAACAATTAATTAAATTGTCACAATAATGACATACACAAGATTCAAACCCAAGTCCTTTCAAATAACCAAGTACTTTCAACTGCTTGAGCTACCATTGTTCCTTGACCCAATTAATTCCATTAAATGTGTCTCTATTCTCTGGTTATTGTTAAATTAAATATTTATTTATATTTGATTTTCTTGGGTCTTACACTCATATTTTTTCAAGCTTAAAATCATTTTTTAAAGCTTGGTTAGTGTAATTCTTAGTATTTTATGGATGGGTAAGAGTGATTAGGCATGGTGGATGTTATTTCTTTTATAAAATTAAAGCCAGTTATATTCAAACGAAATAGTGGTTACATTTTTCGGAAGAATTAATTAAAAGAGAGGAAGTTGAGTTTCATAAATTAATATTGTTATATTACAATGTAGTTTCTGTTTTTGAAATTGAATGTTGGTTATGTTTTAGAAATTTGATGTTGTTGCTATTTTAAAATTAAAATGTTATTACTGTTTTAGATATTGGATGTTGGTGTTGTTTCAAAAATTTGATGTTGTTGCTGTTTTAAAATTAAAATGTTGTTGTCGTTTTAGAAATGGGATGCTGGTGTTGTTTCAAAAATTTGGTGTTATTGCTGTTTTAAAAATGGGTGTTGTTACTATTTTTAAAAATGATGTTGTTGTTTTAAAAAAAATGTATTGTTTCTGTATTATTTGGTGTAGAATTGTGGTTGTTGTTTTTGTTTAATTTTTTGTAGAATTTTTGGTCTTATATGTTAATATCCTTAAGTGCAAAGAAATAATGGTTGGGTTATGATATTATGATTATGTATGGTTAATCTTATGATGATGAGGTATGATATACATGTATGTGTGTATGTATGTATGGGATTGTGGTGTATGTATTCTCTCGTAACTATAATGCAAAATTGGTTCTTTTACCCAAAGGGCTTTAATGAGTCAGGTAAAATAGTTTCTTTTGGCCATAAGACTTGGGCATGAACTTAACAAGAATGCTCTGATTGAAGGCTTTGGTGAACAGACAAAGTTTTTTCTTATACGTCTCATGAAAAGCATGGGAAAGGCTCTTTACAAGAGACGTTGGTGCGCTAGAAAGTTAATAGGTGGTTATGAGAGAAGGACATACTTCATTGTTATATTTGGTTGTAGTATGACTTGGTTGAGTTTATAGACATTTTTATTCTTATGATCATGGTTTTGGATTATGGTTCGAAATTTTTTGGTTTGAAAGGTGTGAGTGAGTGATATGATTGGTGGATATTGTCATGAATATGATTTTCTATTATGTTGAAGATGATGTTGGAATTAGTGTGTTTGGGTGAGTAATATGTTTGGTAAATTATTGTTAAGTGTTAGCTCACCCTTGCATGTTAGTGGTTGTGGTTGTCACCTACGATGATCGTATGACTAGTATTATACGGGAGTAGAGTGACATTGTAGATGGCGTGGATTTGGATGCACACCAGTGACGAAAGAATTATTTTTAATTCTAATATTTTTGGAACAATTATATTTTAAAAAAATGTATAAGTCAGATGATTTTGACGTTGAATATTTTTTATTTAGAAAGTTTATTTTGATGAAATAAAGGAAGAATTTTTTTTAACGTGAAAAATTTCTAAGTATTTTAGTAGCATCCTAATTAGGTGTTACACAAGGTGTTTAATAAGTTTTCTTGTCTTTATTTTAGTCATGTTATTCAAGATTAATAGTCTAATTTTTAGCATGTTTAGAATTGCTTGTAGTATTCTAGTTAGCATAGATAGCTTTTTATATTTGTTACTATTTTGAAATTAAAATAAGATTTCCATTTGTTATTTGTAGTTAGGATTTTATTTAGCCTTTTATTTTCTTCTCTTTCTTTTCATAGGTAGGTTTTATTTTCTATAGCTTTAAGTAGCATTACCTTGGATTGAATTAGGAGTTTACTATTCTTAGATCATTAATAAATTAGTACAATAACTAATAATCCTCTTTCACAAAACTTCTTTCAACTCAAAAATTTCAAGTGCATTTAAGTGAGACAATGCGACTTAGAAGTTGATACTTGTTGCAGCAAAGCACTGAAATGGTAAAAAGGAATCAACTATTGTTAAACCACCGAAAGTCGTGAAGATGCTGACACGTAATTACGAAGTTGATATATAGGATGAAGACATGTAACCTAAGGCTGCACAGTTAGAATTCAATGAGACACTTGGCCAATAATAGATTTGGCAAAGGAAGAAGCTTGTACTGAAAGTTAATGGCAGAGGCAGTTGCTCCTATTTAAATAGCTAGGTTTTACATTCCATAGTAGTTATGGATACTTGGTGAAGGCTAAAGGGTAGACAAGAAGGAACTGAAAGAGCTCATGAAAGCTAAGAGCACACATATTTCACAACATTTTTCCCTCTGGTTCGTTGTTGTTTGGATTGGTCTTGAGAATTAACATTCACTAGTCTACAAAGATAGCTAGAAAGGTTAATCTTCAGGTTTATTTCTTTTTCGTTGTGAATGATCTTTTGCTGCAGTTGTGAACTACAAACTACATAGTTGGCGCTAGGTCGTGAATTCATGCCTGTTGTAATTTCTATGAATTGTTTCCTTCTTAACCATGATTCTTCTTTAGTTTTACCAATTAATTTCATTTCATTCCTTGATCTATCACATTTCGGATTCATTATTTCATATCAATCATATTTTCTTTTCATTTTAATCTTGAACTCGTGCTTATTCTTGCACTACAAATTTAATGACCAAAAGTTGTTAGTCATTACACTAACCAATTTAGGTACCAATTTACAAAATAAAAAATTATTGGTTACTAAAATAATTGTTATTATGAATAAAAAATTATAATTGGTCTGTAGATTGGTTTATAAAATTTAGCTATTAAGATTTTAGCTATCAAAGGAAATTAGTCATTAAACATTAGCTACCAAGGTTTTTTCTATCAAAAGGGGTTTGTTTCTAAATTAGTCTCTAATTTATTAGTGACCAATTTAGCAACAAATTACAATTTTTTATTCATAATAATGACTATTTTAGTAACCAATAATTTTTTATTTTATAAATTGGTATCTAAATTGGTCACTATAGCATCTAACAGCTTTTGCTCACTAATGAGGCATTTTCTTGTAGTTGTCGCAACCTCGGAAAAAATCACGACAGGATGGCGAGCATAAAAAAAATTTAAATACAAATTTCATAAAGGAAGTTGTCACCATAGTTTACTAAGGAAAACTATGGAAAACCTAAAAAAGGGGTTGTGAAACTGAATCAAGTTTGAGAGTTTGTTATGTGTGGGGAAGGTATTAGCACCCCCACATGTTCGTCCTAAGTGTGCAAAACTATTGTAATTTTTAAAATATTTGTTTTTCCCAAAAATTAGATAAAATATATACTAATATGAATGAAGAAAACATTTTTAAAATTTTATATTTGGGCTCGACAAGTTGTTTGACCTTGCTCTGACGTATTCTCATAAAAATGAGAAATTAGGGTTACACAGTTCTTTTGAAAACAAATTAATTAAAACTTCGATTCGATTAATATCCTTTTTTATTTTAATTTCAATATATTTTTATATTCATCAAGCGAATCCGGTACTCAATATGATCAAGCAAGTTCAAAACTAGACATGATGATTAAAATTTATAGTATATGAAAAAGTTAATTATGAAATAAATTTTATGCTTAACACAATAATCAAAATATATTTAAATAGTGTAAAAACTATAATTATCAAGTAAGTCTGAGACGTAACATGATAATTAAATTTTATTTAAATAGTGTAAAAACTATAATTATCAAGTAAGTCCAAAACTTAACATAACAGTTAAATTTTATTTAAATTTAATGGAAGTTATAATTATCAAGTAAGTCTGAGACTTAACATGATAATTAAATTTTATTTAAATTGAATGAAAATTTAATTATAGACTCAATATGACAATTAAATTTTATTTAAATCTAATGAAAGTTATAATTATCAAGTAAGTATGAGACTTAACATAATAATTAAATTTTATTTAAATCGAATGAAAGTTATAATTATGAAGTAAGTTTGAGGCTTAACATGATAATTAAATTTTATTTAAATCGAATGAAAGTTATAATTATCAAGTAAGTCCGAGGCTTAACATGATAAATAAATTTTATTTAAGTCGAATGAAAATTATAATTATTAAGTAAGTTCGAGACCCCAACGTCTGCCATGGCTTCTAGCGACACTGAAAGGTGGGTTCGCTGCCACGTTTAGGATCGAGTGTGAGGATGCAACCTTCACTTTCCTCATTAGGGATTGAATCCAGAATCTCTGGTTCATTTTTTTATGTTCGTTGTCCCATTGAATTTTTTCGAGGTTGTGAGAGATGGCAACTTATTTGTGGACCTTCAAGAGTTGACCCCATTTAGTTGAGTGTGCGAAATATTTGTTGTTTTTAAATATTTGTTTTTCCCATTTTTATATTGACTTTCTTATACAAAGTGGTGAAAGGATGTCTTTGTTCATATTTCTATTGATACTCTACTCCCTTAGTACCCCGATGATATTGTGAACAAGTATATTGTGAATGGACGTCTTTATTCATATTTCTATTGATGCTCCACTCTCTTGGTATTTTGATTATATTGTGAACAAGTGCATTGTATACAAGTGTCTTTATTCAGATGCCATACTCCCTTGGTATCCCAATTATATTCTGCATAGGTGTATTTTATTATGAACAAGTATATTATGATTGTGAAACAGATGTATGTGACTGTGAGCAGGTGTGTTGTGAACAGGCGTCCCTATTTGTATTGACATTGATGTCATACTTTGCTTTGACGTCTTGATTAATTTTTGAAATTATAGAACCTTAGGATAGATGATAACTACTATATTTGTCTATATCTGCCTAGGAAATTTCCTGGCTGTTTTGTAGGTATTGGGTTTGGGTAGTGCTAATTTGCTCTTAGCACAGACTACGTCATTCAGGCCAGTTCATTCATTGCGATATTAAGGCCCATTGTAAGACCATGAAAAATAATTATTATTTCAAAGGGTAATTTGACATGAAGAGTAGTAATTAAATTAATAGTTAATGACATAGATAGAGAAGAAAGGTAGCACAATTGTTTAAAGTTTTAATTATGGATTGATGGTGATGGATTTGATCCCTAATGTGTGTATTTGAAATAGTTATATTTTAAATATTGTTTTAATAACTGATTCAGAAGTGTTTATGTGTGGCTTTGGTGTGACTTATAATTTTATAATTATTTATAATTTATGTGGCATGTTTTATTGTGAGGGTATTATTGTAATGTTTGTTATGCATTTGGTTTTTAAGAAAATTGGGATACTTGATATGGTTTGGTGTGTTGGTTTGAGACTTAAAGGTGTAATGTGTTCGAACCTTAACTAGAACTAAAGCCATGAATATCTTTTTTGGTATTTTTGTGGTCCTCTTATGAAGAAGAAAAGTCGAAGGCAGATTCGTTATATTTGGGCGTAAGAAACAATAACTCATCAAGGTGAATTAAGTGTAAAAATAAATATTAAGAATTTAATTTTTAATTATTTTATGAGCAGAAAATTGAAAGAGTGGTTAGAATTATTTTTATTTTGGTGCAACAATTAATTGAATTATTTTATTATTTAGAATGGATTATTAAAAGGGGAAATTATTAAGTCAGGAAAATAATTTTAAAGGAGATAGGATAGAAGGGTTTTTTTTAGCCAAGTTAAAAATTGGCCTGTTAGATGTGGTAGAGCAACGTATAATTCTTAGAAATAGTGAGTAGAAAAAAAAATTATGAGTGCAAGAGAAGGGAAGAAGGAGAAGGTCACTTTGGAAAAAAAAATTCTTTGTTGGAAGGAAGAATCTTTATTGAAGACTATTCCAGGTAAGGGGAGCTTAACCTTTCTTCTTATTCTTTTGTGGTTGATTGCATAAAAATATTTTGAAGTGAGAATATGGAATTGTAAGAAAAACTACTTTTTTCCTTTATAAAATGGTTGAAATTGGGATGTAAGATGTATTATTATTGATAAGCATTGTATTGTTTTGATTAATTATATATGTTCCTGTATGGATGAATCAATGGAGGGATAGTAAATGGTTCATTTTGGATTAATTTTCGGTGTAAATGAAGTTCTCTTGTATCTAAAAAGGAAAAAACAATTATTGTAATATTGTTTGTGAATAGGGGATGAACTAGGATTGAGAATTTTTATAGGAACCTTTGGCTAGTGTGGTGAAATTATGTTCTTGAGATTGAGCATCAAGTGCGTAAGTATATGTTGATATAGTGGTGTTCATGGTTTTAGGGTATAATGATATGAAGGATAATTTTATTTGTTGTTATTAAATATTTTTTGTGGCTTTAGAGAAGTGTTTTATTTGGACAACAGAGAATTGTGTTCAGAAATTATTGGTGGCGGAAATTTCTTATAAGAGGTAAGTTGGGTTGATCCTTGTTCATGTCCATGTATCCCTTTTGGATATTTTTTTAAGAATTGGTAAATGTTGTGTAATTTGAAGGATGAGGATGTTAGTATAAGAGTTTTAGTGATGTGTATATTGTTTCAGTTTAATACAAATGATATGAAAGGGTTGGTAGTTCAATGTTGTGCATGTTTTGGATGTTTGGTATGTTGAATAGGTACTTTGTGCGTAAAATGTGATTTTTCACCTTATTTTTTGTATTGGGTGAGTGTGTATTTTTCTAGTCTGTGCAGTTTTTTTAAAAAATTGTGTTTCCCGGTTCATTAACCGTTGGATTGAGCTACAATTTTGATAGCTAATTGGTAACATGTTGTTCTTCATTTTTACCGTTGTGATCTTCGATTGTAGGTTTGTAGTTTAAGAAATTTTTTACAAACTCTTGCTGGCACTATTTTTCGTATTCTAGGCGATTGTATTTTTTTGGTTTGTGTAGTTTTAGTAAAATTGACTTTCCTAACTCATTAACCGTTGGATTGAGCTCAAATTTTGACTGTTAGTCTGTAGTTTGAATGGTGGAATCATCGATTGGAGGTTTGTAGTTTGACAAATATTTCACACATTATTGTAGTGTTTTTGGTTTTGTGATGATAAATTGTGCTTTGGTATTTTGGTGTAAGAATTATGGTTGTGCGTTGTGCTTGTTTGGAATGCATTTAGATGATTTTATATGATCATATATATATGTAGTAAGGTTTGATATGTCATGATATGATGAAATTGCATGACTAGTTGAGGTATGTTTGACCATGTAATGAGTTATGGTATGCAAGTGTACACATATGTGATGAGACAGTATGAATTCTTAGATAGCCGTAGAGGGCTTTTACCCAGAGGGCTTTGTTTAGTCAGGGTAAAAGGGTTTCTTTCAACCATAAGTCTTTGGCATGTGCTTAGCACGAGTGCTCTTACCTAAGGCTTTGTCAAGAAAATAGAGTTGTTGCTTGTATGTCTATGGAAAGCAGAGGAAATATACTTTCCAAGAGGTGTTGTTGCATAGGAAAGGTATAGAGGTTGGCTATGAGAGAATGTCGTACCATTTGTATTACTTGTTAAATATGTTGATGATTAAATGTTGTGGTTTTAGAATATGTGATGGATTGATATCTTGGATGGCATGGATGAGAATGTGATATAGTTAATATCCTTTATGATGTTTATTTCGTTAGCTCACCCTTGCTTTTGTGTGTTGTTGTGTTTGTGCGATGATTGTATATGTCCGTTATGCATTCTTTTGGATTGTGTTACATTTATGGAAATTTTCCACAAACCGTCTGGTGGGACTTCAAAGCAAGCAGGCGACTCATGTTAAAATTACACAGTTTTGGGTTCCTGCTTAGACCCTCCTAACGGTGATGAACTATCGCCAAACTACACGCTTAGGTTTGTTGTATTTTCTCCAATGGGTTGGGTTCTGGGGAATGTTATGTGCAAGTGGGGTTCTGGGGATCTTCTTCAATGATTTGGGACTTGTTTACGAGATATATTGTTATTGTGGGGACGTTAATTGATCGAATCAGTGATTTCATGAGTATGAGGGTTTGTACTGATTTGAGGATTTTGGGTAGCATGATTTGTATTGCAGTTCGTGTGATTTTTTGTGCAATTGAATGTCAATCAATTATATGTGGAGCAGAACATGTTAAACCATCGTGGTAAGGGAAATTGGGTTAGTGGAATGGATTTTGGGAAGTTAGGGTTTGCACAGGTGCAATACCAATCTGGAATATTTCAGAAAGTGTTGCACCGCCTTGCGGCATATAGCTTGCTACCACTACAAGAAAAACTGATATTACTGATGGTCAAAATCCGTCGGTAATGGTCCAAATCCATTGCCAAATCAACATTACCGACGGATTATCGACGGTAAAAAATTCGTCAGTAATATGCTTGTCGGTAAAATTATACCGATGGAAATCATGTTCCGTCAGTAATTACTGACGGAACATGATTTTCGTCGGTAATTACCGGCCGAAAAATTCGTTGGTAGTTACCAAAAAACTCGTTGGTAAATTTGTTCCATTGTTCATCTTCTTTTTCCTCCCTCTTTCAATTTTTTGATTTTGTTTTTTTCTTCGTGGTTGTCGTCGTCGTCGCCATTGCCGTCGTCTTCTTCTTCTTCCTCTTTCTTCTTCTTCTTCTCCTTCTTCTCCTTCAGCTTCTCCTTCTTCATCTTCTTCTTCTCCTTCTTCCTATTCTTCTTCTTCTTCTCCACCTTCTCCTTCTTCTTCTCATTTTCCTCCTTCTTCTTATTCTTCTCTTTCTCCTTCTTTTTCCTCTTTTCTCCTTCTTCTCTTCTTCTTCTTCTCCTTCTTTTTCTTCTTTTCTTCTTCTCGTCTTCTTATAAAGTGAGGTTTGGGCGGGAAAATTCCAGCTCCTTTTACCGACGGATAAATACATCGGTAAATTCATCGATAGAAAAAAATTAAATTATCGACAGTAATTGAAAATTGGGTGGGAAATTTCGTGCTTCTGTTACCGACAGATTTTTTCCGTCAATAAATTTGTCAGTAAAAAATTTGAATTATCGACTGATTTACCGATAGAAAAATTCGTCGGTATTCCAAATTTGGGCGGAAAGTTTCCTACTTCTTTTACCGATGGAAAAATCCGTCGGTAAATTTGTTAGTAAAAAAAATTGAATTACCGATGAATTTTACCGACGGATTTTCTTTGTGGTCGCCGTTGCCGCTGCTGCCGCTGCCACCGCCGCCGTCGCCATCATCGTCGTCTTCTTCTTCTTCTTCTTCTCCTTCTTCTCATTCATCTTCTTCTTCTTCATCTTCTTCTTCTCCTTCTTCCTGTTCTTCTTCTTCTTCTCCACCTTCTCCTTCTTCATCTTCTTCTTCTCCTTCTTTTTCTTCTTTTCTTCTTCTCGTGTTCTTATAAGGTGAGGTTTGGGCAGGAAAATTCCCGCTCCTTTTACCGATGGACGACGAATTTACGGACAAAAAAATTTGTCGGTAATTTAATTTTGGGCAGGAAGTTTCCTACTTCTTTTACCGACAGAAAAATTCGTCGGTAAATTTGTCAGTAAAAGAAATCTGTGCTACCGACGAATTTTTCTGTCGATAAAAGAAATTTGTGCTACCGACGGAAAAATTCGTCGATAATTAAAATTTGAGAATCCGTCGGTAAATTTTGTTGGTAATTCAAATTTAGCGACAAAAATATATCCGTCGGTAAAATTTCGTCGGTAATTTCAATTTCTTTTGTAGTGTACCAAGGGATACCTAGTGACAACAGTCTTGGTGATTAATTCTATGGGACTTGGGTTTAGGGGTTCCTTTGGGGGTTCAAGTGGAATTAGATATGGGAAAATAGGAGTAAATGGAATCATTGGTACCTTGTATACCTTAATTCATAAATGTGATTGGGAAGGGGAGTGATTAGAAGTGGAATGTGAAAATAATTGAGGAAAATTAGTGCAAGATGGCTTATATCATTATGGTATGACATGAGTCATAATTAGTTGTAGTAACGAGACTAAGTACTAATCATAAATCTGGTTCTCCTTTTTCCTAGAGTTGAATGGTAGTTAATGGGGTCCTATTTATAGGTGTATGAACTTGTGATGATGCAAAGGTGTTGTTGATACGTGACATTGGATTAATTGGAGATCACAATGATGGGGTTTAGGCATTTTTGGGTGACTATAATATATGGTTGAAGGGTATGGTTTATTCTTAATTAATTTTAAAGGTTAGCATATTTAAGAGAATGAATATATATGGGAATAGGCATGATAAACTGGAGTAGTATTAGCAACATATGGCCCTTGATTATACCATGGTGGATGATTATTATAAGGGGATTGGGTATTATTCTCTTAAGTTGCATTAGTTTCTCCCTCCTTCTTTCAAGCATTAAACTCAAGCTTCTTTGCATGCGAATATCCCACTGGTCCATACGCAATTCTCCCATTCTTCACACACACTTCGACTCTTTCACCAATCACTACAATGTCTGCAAAGTTCAAGGACACGTTCACTATCATATGTTCATAAAAAGGTGACTGTAGAGTTCCTATGAACATAGCTACCATCTCTTTATCATATAGAGGTGACTCTACCTGCATAGCTACTTTCATTCACCTCTACAACTACTCCTTGAAAGTCTCACTATCCCTCTTGACCATGTTTTGTAATTGTAGTCTATCAGGGGCCATATCGAGAGGTTCATAGTATTGCTTTTTGAATGCATCTACCAATTCCTTCCAAGAACGAATTATGCAGGTTCGAGGTGCATATACCAATTGCAGGCCATCCTAGCTAAACTATCTTGAAAGAAATGCACTGGCGGTGAGGATGATCCCGCTTTGCGACAGTTCTGGGGTACAGCCATTGTAATGCGTGGCGCTTAGCGGTAGGGATGGTTCTGCTAGGTGGTACTTGTAGAATCAGAGATCTCTGAGACGCGTGGGGCTTGGCAGCATGTGGATTCCGTCAAGCGGTCTGTAACCAAATTTTGCCTAGCACCGCTTAGATAGCACCACGCGATAGCGCAATGGACATGGTTGTTCACTTTGGAGTTGTGTGTGGTCTACATTGCTTTGGATGATACGTTAAGTATGGAGCTTGCTGAGGTATTCCTTGAGTTTTGGCTTAGAATAAAGGCTAAACACGTGGCAATCTTGGGTTGTGGCCTGGTGATATTGGAAAACTATATAAGTATGCGAGTTGTGGCTCATATATATTGGCTCCACATGTTTAAGCGATCACGGGTTGTGGCCAGTGATGTTGCGAATCTTGTGTTGAGAATACGAATTGTGATTCGTAGGGAGAACTCCAACTGGCGTTACAGATGCTAGTTCATAACAAGATAGTCTCGCACGTGTAATCTACGAGTTGTGGCTCGTATATATTGGCTCCACTTGTTTCAGCGATCACAGGTTGTGGCCAATGATGTTGTGAATCTTGTGTTGAGAATACGAATTGTGATTCGTATGGGAAACTCCAACTGGTGTTACGGATGCTAGTTCATAACAAGATAGTCTCGCACGTGTAATCTACGAGTTGTGGCGTGTAATCTACGAGTTGTGGCTCGTATATATTGGCTCCACTTGTTTAAGCGATCACGGGTTGTGGCCAGTGATGTTGTGAATCTTGTGTTGAGAATATGAATTGTGATTCATATAGGAAACTCCAACTGGCGTTACGGATGCTAGTTCATAATAAAATAGTCTCGCACGTGTAATCTACGAGTTGTGGCATGTAATCTACAAGTTGTGGCTTGTATATATTGGCTCCACTTGTTTAAGCGATCCCGGGTTGTGGCCAATGATGTTGTGAAGCTTGTGTTGATTATACGATTTTTGATTCGTATGGGGAACTCCAACTGGCGTTGCGGATGCTAGTTCATAATAAGATAGTCTCGCACGTGTAATCTACGAGTTGTGGCTTGTAGAGATTGAACCATGAATTGTGGCTTGTGGCAGCAAGAGTTATTTTAGGGTTATCATCTGAGGATGTAGAATGTGAATGGCCATGGAGAGGGGCCAAATTTTCTAGAGTTGAAGGATGGAGGTTCGCTGACGATTGTGTATTCACATTATATTTGCTTATTAATTGTTTATTCTATAATCTCAACTTATTTGCTTGTATTTGGCGATGATCGTGTAACTCGCTACACGAGAGCAGATGATGTTTCAGATGAAGTTGGTGACACTTAGTGCTAGAGAGGGCTAACATGAGAAATATTTTTGGAATACATATACTATTTTAGCAAACAATATTTATACTCAGTTTTTGGAACCTTGAGTTTAACTTATGTTTTTGAATTCTAGTGCGTTTATAAAGTTTTAAATTTTTACGTGCTTTTGGAAAGAAGACTTATTAAATGACGAGTATTTATTATTATTGCTTTTATTTTATTTAAATTAGTAATATCCGGCCATAATTTTACATATTATACGAGAGCATATGTTGATGTAGATGCTAGTGGAGATGTGTAGCTATAAGAAGCTCGGGAGGAAAGACTTGGGAGTTTTATTTTTAAAAAATTTGGAATTTTTTTTGGACTATGATGTAACATTTATCTGTTTTGAAAATTGTTTTCATTTGGACAGATTTGTAATAATATTTCTTGATAACTTACACAAAATTGGTTTCAGTTTTCATGATGTTTTAATTTGGATAATAAAGTTTTATTCAAAGGACATTTTGACAAGCGGTTTTTATAAATAAAATGGTTGTGAAGTTCCTAGTTAATAGGATGGTATCAAAGGTTGTATTTTGAAGTTTTGAAAATTTTTAAATCAAATGTGGCATTTTTGAAGGGATGTTACACCTATACCCAGGTCTAAGTAAACCATAGAGAGTGGAGGGCCAATGATTGTCATGTTATATCTCGAATCTACTTGGCTATTGTAAAGATTTCATCTAGTGTTTGCTTTCTCTTGACGTGCCACATCTGTTAGGTCATCTATTGTTGTGGATTATTTAGAGTTATCCATGAAAGAATCATATATAGGTCCATAAACCCAAAATAGGTTTTCCTTGAACCTAATAGGACACAAAGTCGGAGCTCGTGTGTTCATTTCAGTATTTAGATTGTTGAATGTTAGTGTCATCATGTTATTACATTACAATATTCATTTTTTATTCTTGTTGATTACAAAAAACATACATGTGCATAACATAGTGCAATGATCGTATAAGTCACCCATTTTGTGAAACCAATTTACATTCATTCATGTTTTTGTATTAAATAGGTTTTGAAATCTTATAAGTCGTGAGCAAAGTGATGGAGTCAAATCATATTTCTTGTACTAGAGCGTAGATTCTAGCTAATTTTTCCTCTTGACAAACATATTTTGTAGAGACTTGATTCTTGGATGTGTGAAATGTGATTTGAGTTCATGATTCTTCTTCTTTATGCATGCGTAACTTACAAGATCTCAATTCGAAATAGTAATAACAATGAATGATAATAATAATAATAATAATAATAATAATCATATTTTCCTTCAAGTTTTTCATATACTCATGTTATTCATGACACCCTTATAGGACTTGTGCAACACCTAAATGAATGGAAAACCTAGAGCTGTCTCATGAAAATTTGAAGGTTGATATGAGCTCTATGAAAGAACAAATGGCTGCAATAATGGAAGCATTAAACATGATAAAAACAGGTTATAAGGCACAATTCCTAAAGCAGGAGAAGGGGTATATCCATATCTTACAGGCTTTAATCATGAAAGGAGGAAAGAGCATAATTCTAATTCACAGGACAATGGGGAAGTTTGCATTTTTCCACAAAAAGGTCTTCCTACCGGTATACTCCTCCTATGGCAGAATATTCAGAATGGGTTCAAGTAATGATGAGTGTGGTGAAATTGAATGTTGATGCACAACAAGTGAATAGTAGTGAAGAGCGTGGTGGTATCCACGGGTCACAATTGTCTATTTTGACGAAAGGGGTGCATATAGAAACTAGGGAAGAATCTCGACCAAAATAATCACCTCATGTTATGATGCCGAAAGTAGTGGTGAAGGATGACAATCAAAAAAGAAGTTGGAAGTCCTAGAGGAAAGGTTGCGAGCCATCGAAGGAGTAGGGAATTATGGCTTAGGAGATGCTGCGGGATTATGCCTGGTCCTGGATGTGGTAATCCCAACAAAATTCAAGGTGTCAGAGTTTAAGATGTATATAGGCATTACTTGCCTAAGAGTCATCTAACTATGTACTGTATGAAGATGGTGGCCTACGCTCATAATGATAAAATGTTAATCCATTTCTTTTACTATAGTTTAGTTGGGATGGCCTGCAACTAGTATATGCACCTCAAACCTGCATAATTTGTTCTTGAAGAGGATTTGTCCTCAAATCAAGAAGGTTCTGTAAGGCTCACAATAACTAAAGTTGGGTTCCACCAGGATCAAAAATATATCTATAATAGTCATCAAACATTATTTCAGTAAAATCATAGAGACCATGCAATATATATTGATGGGAAATGTGTGAAGATGGGCTTTTAATTTTGGAACAATGTGATATTCGACCCACTTCACAAAAGGAGTGTCTTTTGCTTTGAATTAAGTTATATTTGAAGTGAAATTTAAAGTCAAAGTGTGTTGTGGCTGAATATGTTTAGGAGTGTAATATAATTGAATGGGATGGAATAAAAAATGTTTGAGACTAAAACAAGACAAAAGAATTAATAGAAAATGAGGGAGAGTTTAAGGATGGGATTACTCCCTTTGGAAACTTGATCTTCATGTTAGGAACTGTAGAAGGATGGAACATTACTTCCCTAATCCTGATTTCCTTCTTTTCTATTAATTTTCTCTTAAACTCTTCCTTTTTTTATTTGCTTTCAAATTCTTTCTCGTATCTTATTTTCTCTTTTTCTTCATGTTATTTTCTCTCCTTCTCTTCTTTGGCTTTTCTTTACTTCTCCTCTTTGTCATTTTTTTCTTCATCTCTTTTATTTTTCTCTTGTTCCTCTTGCTATCTTTCCTTTTCCAATGCTCCTATCTTTTCATGCTTTTCTTTTTGTCTCCTATGTTGTGCTCTATTGTATTTTTCAAAACTTTCATTTATACGATCAACACATCTTTGAAGTTCTCTTTCTTTTTGCTTGCTCAAGAGCCAGTCAAGGTTGTCTTTAAATTATTTTTTTCCTGATGAGAAAAATTTCTTTGATTTTGGATGAATGCATCTCCTATGTCAATGAAATTTTCTATCTTAGATTGTTGCTCTCGAGTTATCCTAAATGAAGAAGGAACAAATGTTTTCCACATGCATGTTTTCAACTCATAAAAAGTGTTAATGGATGATTCTCTACCCTTCTCCACTCTAGATTGGCTCTTATGCCACCACTCATATGCACGTTCTACAAATTTTGAAATAACATGCCTAAGAATGTCAGACTGATTATATCTATTAAAGAATGGTTGCACCAAATTCTTTGTATCCCACATCCAGTTTACGTATGATATTGGACCTATATCTTCCCCAAAGAATGGAATGTCACTATGAAATGTATGATGCAACTCATTACTACCATGCCTATGCAACCTAGGACTATATGTAGAAGAACCAACATACGGAGAACAACTCATTGTAAAAACAAATTGTGAAAAATAATTTTCTAAAAAAAGTTGAGTGAGATTTATAAAGGAAGAAACAAGTTGCCTTTAGGCAGTAGAATGAGTGACCCTTCTTGTACTCATGGTGATTGAATGAACTTATGAACTTGGATAAAAGAGTGAAAGAAGAGGATTAACACAAGTCTACCTCTAGGTAGGCAAGGTGAGTCTCACATACTTCTTAAGTACCAAGGCTAATCCTTGCCAATGTTAGACTTGCAAAAGTACTCAAAGTTCACACAAATGTTCAAGTAATAAGTAGATAGAATCACTTGATACAAAGCACACAAACAAGCAAGCAAACAAACACAAAGATTAACAGAAAAACAAACACCTAATTAGAAAATTTTTAGAGACTTTGGTCTCACAAATCAAGCCAATATGCAACATGAAAACATGAATCTAAACTTTGTGGCCTAAAGGTAAGGTGAGAAAGCACTTAGAACTTTCAACACACTCACCATTAAAATGATGCACCATGGAAGATTGAAAAGGTTCTACTTAGGAGATGGGATGGAGCACCTTCGGCTCCCCAAGACACCTAAGTAGGTCACAATTACAATGAACAAGAAACATGTAATGGTTACAAGTCACTTATGGTTGAAAATTATGTGATCACATTCCACTCCTTCCTTGGGTGTTTGCACTCTCATGGTGTTTACTCTCCCTCTCCTTTGGTATGAGATTTGGATGGACATTTTGAGAATCTTATAGCTTGAAGCTTCTAGTAGATTTTCCACCCTCCAAGATGCTACCACCAAGTTTGGTAAACCTTAATAGAATCCTACTACACCACAATCCACACCACACCAAAGAGTAGCCAAGGATAAAGCAAGAAAAAGGTTACAAACACAATGGAAGCTAAACCAAATAGAGTTGAATGGTACAAGATGGAAAGAATAGTCGAGAATGATAAGAAACAAAATTTAAAAGTATTCAGCAAAGGCTAGCATATCAAATAGAACCTATGAATGGCAAGAATAAGAATGACAAATTTAAAATAGCAAGCTAATTGAAATCACAACTATGGAACTTTTTTAATCTGTCACTTTGAACCCAAGACAAGGGAAGTAAGTCACCTTAATCATGGTCAATCAAATTAGGACTAAAACAGCTCCAAAATGCACTTAAGTTTGATTTATCACTCACTTAATCATGGTCAATCGATTTTTCATTTTTTTCATTCTTCAACATTTTTCATTGATTTTTTTGCTCATTTTGGATCAGCCAATCATTCGTGATAAATCAAACACAGAAAGTGTGCAGTAGTGAAACAGTGAATTTTAGGACCAATTTCGTGTAGAAAACGCATAAATATGCCTCAACTTCGATGATTTTTCAAGAATATTTTTCCCAACCTTTTTTAGTGATTCTATTTTTGAAATCTCCGTCTATCTCTTAACTTTAAAAGGCAAAAATCAAAACTAAAATTTATGCATCCAATTGCTCACAAAAATTCAAATACAAAGAGTGGTTGTGTAGTGAAATAAGAAATTCAGAGAGGTCAGCACATGTTGCTCTTGGGAATCAAAATGTTCTTGCTTACGAAAGTAGTATGAACTTGATTAAGAACTAAAATCAAGCATGAGATCTTCAAGAACATGTAAAACACTTTAAGGATGATCCATATGATGAAAAATGGCACTGCATTGGCTTCAAGACATATTGCTTTTCAACAAGTGAATTATGTCAACACTTTTGCTTGTATGCCAAGATTCAAAGTGTATAAATCAATTCAAATGGTAAAAACACATGGAAAGCTGACAATTAAGGAAATATATGACTTGGACAACATGTATAGAAGCTCAAACGAAAGTTAAAACCAAACAAACAAGATTTCACCGATTAAAATGAAGAATAACTCAATTAGATTTGAAAACCAATGGAAATCTTATGATATGCACCAATTGATTCAAGTAGAAGATGGATTTGAATCACTAACCAAGTGCCTAACTCAAAACAAATGGTGGATAACAGCAAAATAATCAAAACAAGTGATGAACATTACAGAAATTGAAGAAAGGATCAAACACTTATCTTAAATCGCAATGGAGATGGCTTGAAATGGCTCTAGATACCACATAATGAAGCTCCATGGTGGAATTTGATGGTTGATTGAAGCTTCCTTGTAGCAAAATGTATGAAGCACCAAAAGTTGGATATGTAGTGGCAACAAAAGTGGTTTGGTGAAGGTTCCTAAGAGGTTAGGCCAACTTAGGGAGGAGGGCTAGATGAGACATCTATGATAATGCTCTAGCAATTTGAACTCTCAAAAGTGCAAGTCATGTAGTGATCTCAACATGTATTTGCAATAACAATTCAAAAATAACCTTACAAAGAATGTGAAGTCTAAAATGAAAATCAAATGCAAGACTAAATGGAATGCAAATGTAAGGTCGCCATGTGAAGCACATGTGTCTAGATCTAGATCTAAGATCCACAAAAAGTTGATCACATGCCATGTGGCATGTCACACTTTCCTCATTTAACACATGTGCTAAATATGCAACTCATGGCTAAGGCTAGATGCAAACTTGGTCTAGAGTTTTTTAATTGGGCTTGAATGGACCCAATTGCAAAAGCTAGATCAATTATGACCCAAAACTACTTCTAGTAATTTTACAACTTATTTTCAAAGCATGGCCTAAACAATTGGCCCAAAAATAAAGTCTAATTTAATGCCTTGACATATCTCTTGTTATTGGGCCTTTGATTGGGCTTGGCATTGAGGTGCATGTGGGCCATGGAAAGGGCCTTGACATTGGCCCAAGCTATAAGCCTTGGGGTGGATTCATCATTGGGGAAGTGTGTGTGTGTGTGTGTGTGTGAGAGAATGTGAGGTGATTTAATTGGTCTGTGATGTTTCTGTGTGGGTATGTGCATGTAATTGGTTTGGTGAGGTGTAGTGTGTGATTTGTGAAGTGCGTGAGTTAGGGGCTTTTCCCTACATCTCTAAACACTTCTCTTGTACCCAAAAAAAATATAAAATTCTCACTTTGTCCCTCAGTTAAAAGTAACTTTATTTTTACTTTATGTAACTAACCTACCCTAAGTTTTTTTTTTCAAACGATTGTCGACATCCAGTGCCTTGTCTTGTTCTATGGATGTTGATATTCGATGCTTTATATTTTTAAGGTTTTACCCGTTACGAATGTCGACATTCAGTCTTATGTATTTTTTTCATTTATAAATATCGACATCCGGTATTTGGTTTTATTCTATGGATATCGACATCCAATATTTGATTTTGTTTACACGGATGTCGACATCAAATAGACTATTTTTCTTTTTAAAATTTTTTTCTCATTACGAATGTCGACATTTGGTATTATATTTTTTTTTCATTTATAGTTATCATCCAATTAACTACATAAAAAATTATATATATATATATATATATATATATATATATATATATATTTTTAATATATATATATATATAAAAAAAAAATATAAAAACATATTTATATAT
>Ga0214543_1004299_pt1 | contig 27133 bp, 29 predicted proteins | sample CNSS2metaG_FD_160094 | JGI IMG/M metagenome (GOLD analysis project Ga0214543, IMG submission 160094) | Root nodule microbial communities from cowpea collected in UCLA plant growth center, Los Angeles, California, USA - CNSS2 | ecosystem: Host-associated > Plants > Roots > Nodule | place: USA... | reverse complement strand
ATAACTTTTTATATATATATATATATATATATATATATATATATATATTATTTCTTTTAATTATTTGGTTCGTCATGTACTTTCTATTTTTTATTTTTTCTAATTATTTAGTTTGTGATGAACTCATTCACATCTCCAATATATTTTTTATCTTATCATAACCTTTATGTAATTATGTTAAAATTATGTATGTCAATTAAAAATTGTTATGTTTCACATTTGAATATTCCTATTATTTTTTAATATTTTTATTTATTGTATATTTTTCTTTTTCACATGAGAATGTTTAATATTCTCAATTTAAGTGTTTAATAGCATAAATCTTTCATTTATTAGGTAATATAAAAAAAATCTTTACTTATTATTATTAATTTTTGTTTCATTTGAAGAACTCTTTTATTTCGCTAAAATAATTTTTGTTATTTCTCAATCATTGAGTATATATATTGAAATTTGAAAAGGTTTTTTAGATCTCTAAGGTATTTTTCATCTTATCATACTATTAATTATACATTTGTTTTTCTTTGTGCCATTTCTTTCAATAGTCTCTCTAATTATTTATGAGATACACATTTGTTAATTTTTTGATATTTTTATTTGTTGTTTATTGTAACGTCCCATTTAATTTATAAACACAATTAAAGGAGACACCACACATAAGATAGTATAACAACGCAGTCCTGGGGTTCTCAACATCACCCCTACAAAACTAGGTACATCACGATGCCAACAAAAGCAGGATAATGGTTTAACTAAAAGTTTACAATCTAATAACCACGAATACAGGGACCACAGCCCTAAAGAAAGCATGAAGGAAATAAGTATAAGATCCAGCCCAGATGGCTGAGTAGCGGAATCGCCATTCCCTTGTTGACCACGAGAACCTCGCCCATCTGCTCCCATCAACCAAGTTGATGATCATCGCAAGAAAGAACAGCCACATACAACACAACCATGCAACAAAATGGGTAAGCTAGAGCCAACAACATATCCATCATACAGTCAAATATATGTTCATAATCTCATATCCATATAACAACCAAACATGTTATGACTCTTCATTCAATACACTACGACTCGACTCGACTCATCCAGATACGTATAACTTAGTCGGATTCAGCGGATGCTTGCACTTGTGGTGGATACCCCTGCTCGACCCTAAGCTGCTCATCTCCGAGCTATGTGTTACAAGTGTTACAATGAATCAAATCTCCCTCACCACAAGGTTAGCCCTTAATGAATTTCAGGCCTCCTACTACTCTCACCACAGAAGTCAGTCCGCTCTAAGTGAGACTAACTGGCCCCTTAGACTGTCAGGATGCAGTCCTTACCTTGAATCCTTACCTAGTTATACAGATGGGGCACCACCATGGACACCCACTAATAGGGGCCATGGAATTACGTCCCGACCACTGAAGCGTAGCCCCGGAGGTCTCACCTAGAGACCCCCAAGGAATTACACGCTGACACGGATCAACGTTCATAAAACAGTAGTAGGAGAACATCAAAATCATGTTTACAATTCCATACCAATCCCTAAGATTTATTCCTCAGACGCATCACATTTTGAATCCATACCGATGATCATCACCATCCCATGAGTCAAGGGTCTCATCTCATGTCAATACCATGTTCCTTTAGTTCTAAAAACGCTCATGCATCTCACATGCCAAGCTCCCACAACATCCATCATTCATCATTCATGAATCAGGTCACGCATACATAGAAATCCATCATATATATATGCACATACATCTCGACATACAAGCATACCCAAGCAACTACCACACATCCCAAGGCAACAATCAACCAAACCACACGTTGTTTCGCCCAGCCCCTCGCTCAAGCAGAAGTGCCTCGCTCAGGCGAGACAGTCTCGCTCAGACGAGTCCCCCTCCGCTCAAGCGAGGGCTCGAAACAAGGAAACAGGAACCACTGCGGGATCTCGCTTAGGCGAGATCCCTCTCGCCTGGGCGAGTGGTTCGCTCGCTCAAAATGTCGAGCAAGTCACTTGGGCGACTTATCGCGAAAAAGAGGTGGGCGAGCCTTCGTCAGACTCGCTTAGGCGAGCCCGACTCGCCTGGGCGAGATTAATAGTTCTCGCTCTGGTTCACCTGCAACAGATGCATTATTCCAAACCAACGAATCATGCCAAGAACTCCACACATCCAAAACAATGATTCATTCATCCAACAACAACCAATCTGAAGAAAACAGTCCACAAACAATATAACTCGAACCCTAACTTCCCGTACCTGGTTTTTCTACAGCTTTGACACTCGAACAGTGAAGATCAATAGCTCACGGGATAGTTTTGCGAGCTGAAAACAGTGGCAGGTTCCGAACACGAGTTCATTAGGGAACTCTAACTGAGAACATACGGGACACAAAAGAACATGGGGTCTGAGTTAGGAAGAACTTACGTGGAACGGAAGAACGAGGCTGAGCTTGCAAATGCTATGACGACTCCAAACCCTAGCAGAGCTCTCTCTCACGGAGTAGAAGGGTGACGGCTGATTTCTGAAAGAGTGAAAGTAGGTGTGGGATTCGGGCAACATGAAAGGCTTTTATCCTATGGGCTGGCCTTTAGGCCCATTACTGTAGGGCAACCCTTAAAAGGAAGCAGAAAAAGAAAGGGGGCCTTACATTTATTTTCATTATGTAGAATACTATTTCGATACATTTTATCTAATTATTTTATATTTTCTAACTCATTATCAATTATACTGTAATTTTTTTACTATAGTTCTATAAATAACTTTTATTTACTACAATAAAAAAATTTAATGTAATTGCCATGAATTTTTTTTATCACCATTCAACATATATTAGAGTTTAAAAGATACAAGATCTATGTTAAAATTTTATTATGATGATAATTATTTGTTCTTTGCGTCATTTTTATCAAATGATGCATTATAATTTTTATTAGTGTATAAAAAAGAGATTCATTAGAATAAAAAAAATTGAAAGTAAAAAAAAAAATTTAAAATATATTTTAATTTGAATATTTTTTTTCCTTTTATATTTTTCTTAAAAATATTTTTTAATTTTATCAATAAGGTTTTATTAATGTTTGCAAAATTAATAAATGTTTTGGTTCTTTTCAAATTTTATTTGGTATTCTAATCTAAAATGTAAACAATTATAATTTATTTCAAAGTATTGATATCGAAGAAACAATCATCCTCCTAATATTGAATATTTGATAATATTATGTTTCCTTTACCGTAATTTTTTTATTATTTTATAAAAATTAATTAAAATTAATATTAAAGTAGTAAGAAAACAGGTACGAGTATGGGTATGAGATTATAGTTGTTACCGATGGGGATGAGGATGTGACAAAAGTTTGATATCCCTTGGATTTGGTATGGGGATAAGAATGAATTTTTTCTATAGGGATGTCAAAGGGGCGGGTAAGGTACGGGTAGTAGTTCCCCCGTACCCTACCCGTTGGATAAATATTTGCCCCGTACCCGTACCCACATCCATCGGGTATCCGTTATGCGGTTACCCGTCTATGTTTTTTATATCTACGGGTATCCACGGGTACCCACGGGTATTTATAAAATTATTTAAAAAATAAATATTTAATCATAAATTCAAATAAAATAAAATAAAATATATCACTGTCATAAATTTTAGATAAAGTTCAAACAAACTCAAGTTCATACACGTCCAAATAATTATAAAAATCAATATAAAATGACGTTCAACACAATGGAAATTCTTTAATTAGTGTTTTGATCAACAAGTCCACTTTCTTCGATTGATTCTTGAAAAATAATCAAATAATAAACCCTAACTACCACGTGCCAAGAATTCTTATTTTGACTTCATCATTTGACAACAAGCATACCATAAACATCACTGTCTATATAGGCTTTGATGTATATGCCCAATTTCAAAGAAGGGAAAGAGAAGAATGTCAAGGGGTGTACTTGGAAGAAGAAAACATACCAATACTTAAAGCTGGAAGAATGAAAATAAAAGAAGATAAGATGTGCAGCTTAGAAAATATTAGATCAGAATGTTTTTTACTAATATATATATATATATATATATACATATATATATAAGGGTATTTTTGTGAATTAAAGTTTAGCGGGTACGGGTATCCACGGGTACGGATACTATGATATCCATACCCGCCCCATTAACATGCGGGTATCAAAAATACCCGTACCCGCGGGTAGCGGGTATCCATTTCTAATATTCATTTCCTACCCATTGTAGGTTTTATCCGCGGATACCTGTGGGTACGGATATTTTTGGCATCCCTACTCACCACGGTAGTTTGATTCCATATTGAACCTTTTTTAGTTTAAACAAGCATCTTTAAAACCTAGACGTTGTTCAAAAAAATCTTCCTCCACAACAAAAGATATTTAGAAAGACACTTTTATCCATTTAGCATAGTTATATATTCTTAATGCACCAAAGGCTAATAATTAATATCTTGTTAGCTGTAGATGTAGCCAAACTTTCAACAAAGCGATTTCTTCCTGTTGATTGTAGTCTTCTACAGCTAATCTAGATATATTTCTTACCACTTTTTCATCATTAGCCAACTTGTTTTCAGTGAACTAGTATAATGATAAGTATATAGAATATATTAATTGCCACATAAATTTGATACATATGATACTTTAATTAATCATATTTTCTAAGTAAATCGTCACTTTTAGGTTATAATTACAAAATCAGGTAGTAAGAAGCATAAACTTAGGAAAATGATGAATTTAAGATGATTTACTGTAATTTCTCAAAGAATTAAATGATGATGTAGTTGGGAAAATATTTTGTGGTTTGATTTGTGTTTATTGTTTTGATGGATCGACAAAAACCTCTAAACTTTTGCTTTACACTCTCGTTTAGCATTGCCTAAGTGTCTCGCAACTCTAGGACAATTTTTTTTCTTTATGAGTTTTCAATCCAAGGCTATTATGAAGATCCAATCAACAAAAATTGATCAAAAGGCTAAACAATCAGGTTTAAGGGGATGTGTACAAGGTGGTTTATGTTTTGGCTAAGTGGTTGAAATCAAGAATGGCCTATATCATATCCAAAATGTAAATCAAATTAATCAGCTAAAAAAGAAACAATGCAATACATGAGTGCATCATATAATGAAGGAATCAAGGCTCAAATCTAACATGGGTACTATACTACACCTAGGCGACCTAGCCTGACTACAACCATGACATCCGCCTACATAGCCCCTTAATGACTCAAACTATGATAATGTATGTGGAACAATCACTAGTAAGCGGCCTAAGCCGCCAACTTGAGCAAATGGAATAAGAACTTGATAAAACTAAACACTACCAACCAGAATCATAGGGCCCTCACCAACCAGACCGTGGGACCTAGACTTGGCCCAAGCCCAGCTACGGCCCAATCAAAAGCCTAGCCCATGACGTGGCCAGACATAATTAATAATCTATAAATACGCATGGCCAAGATGCAACAAGAGCTAGCTGATTTGAAAAAGCACAGTGCTGATGAAATGGAGGCACTCAGACAGGAAAACTCACATCTAAGGAGGAAGATTGAGGCCGATCCCACCCAAAAGGGAAAAGCCAAGGAAACATCCGAAGCCGCCAAGTCCCCAGCTTTCCAACCTAGTGAAGAAGAAAGTGAGTACAATCCTACTCAACACACTTTCACCACCACTCAACAGATTCCCGTCATCTCAACCCATCACACACACTTCCATCCCACCCTCCCAAGACACCCTGCAACACCTACCCCTGTTGCTACCCTCCCCACCGCCCACATCCCACCTCACAACTTCACATCAACCTTTCCTACCCTCATCCACCATCCCATTCTACCTCACCCGCTACCATCCCCACAACCCAAGTGTTGTCACCCTTTTATTGATTTCATCGCCAACACCCCTCTCTTTGCCCAGTGGGAGCCTTTCACACTGGACCGTTACATGGGTGAGACAGATCCAGACGAGCACCTCAAAGCATACATCACCCTTGTCGCCCTCTACACTTCTCAGGATGCTATTTTTTGCAAAGCCTTTCCAATCACCCTGAAAGGCCCCGCCCTCAAATGGGTTACCACTCTACCTCCATACTCAATCGACTGCTTCAACACCCTCTCCCACATCTTCACTACTCACTTCGTCGACAGCCGCCCACATCAAACCACAACCATTTCTCTTCTCGGCGTCAGACAAGAACAAGACGAGACAATGCGAACCTTCATAGACCACTTCAATAAGGTTGCCTTCCGCACACAACAGCTTAACTAAGAGATGATACTTCAATGTATGACACTCATTCTCTAACCCGGCCCCTTCGCCAATAACATCTACCTACACCCACCCGCTTTCATGCATGAACTGAAGCGCCGTGCCGCAGAATACATCCGCATGGAAGAGATGCAAACTCTCCACACAAAATTCTGCAACGACTACACACCCTCCGCGGCCACCCCTCCTAAACCACCTTCACGACCTAATCATAGACCCAGGGAATCTCGCCAACCTCGCTTCACCAGATACGCACCCTTAAATGTTTCTAGATCCCGCCTCCTTGATGAAGCTCTTCAAGCCGACCTAATCTTACCACCTCGCACGACGTCCAATCCTCCCAACGTCGACATGACCAAATACTGCCACTATCACCATAACAATGGCCATACCACAGACGTTTGCAAAGCACTCCAAGACAAGATTGAAGAATTGGTTCGTGCTGACCATTTTCGCTGCTTCATCCAAAAAGACGACCACCCTCCACGATCTGATCATCGACATCCTCCCCGCGATTCTCGCCATGACAAACGTCCTAATAAACTCACTACCCGTGACCCCCAACCTGCTCGCACTGATGTTGCTCCGACCGACCCCCACTACGCGACACTATTAACATCATCTCTGGCGGCTACGCTAGTGGAGGATCCACCTCCTCAACTAGAGTAGGCCGGGATGCACGCCTCGAGCCTATTGATGAAACTTTACCCCTAAAGCTCCCTAATGAACGCACCCTCAAAATGGGCACCGATCTTTAACACGACCAGCGTGAAATACTCACACCTACCCTCATCAATAACACCGAGCTCTTTGCCTGGTCTGTCGCTGACTTACCCGGCGTTGACCCACAAGTTGCAGTCCACAAACTTTCCATATACAAAGAAGCCAGATATGTTTCTCAGAAGAAACAGAAGCTTGGTGAAGAACGTCGACTAACAGCCAAGGTCGAAGCCGACAAGTTACTCAACGCAAGTTTCATCAAAGAAGCCCACTACACCACCTGGCTCTCCAATGTTGTTCTAGTAAAAAAAGCTAACGGTAAATGGCAAATGTGTGTTGATTACACAGATCTCAATAAGGCCTGCCCCAGGGACGCCTACCCCTTTACCCAACATTGACCGGCTAGTTGACGGTGCTGCCGGCAACAAGGTCCTCAGTTTCCTAGATGCATATTTCGGATACAATCAGATACCAATGGCCACAGCTGACATGAACAAGATCGCCTTCATCACAGACGACACTAACTTCTTTTATAAAGTTATGCCTTTCGGTCTCAAAAACGCAGGAGCAACTTACTAACGACTGATGGATAAAGTCTTCAACCATATAATGGGCAAATGTGTCGAAGTATACGTCGACGACATGGTTGTCAAATCCCCAAGTCATCACCAACAAGCTCAAGACTTATCCGCAATGTTTTCTGTGTTACGACAATACAACATCCGCCTCAACCCCGAAAAATGTGTCTTCGACGTCGATCGTGGCAAGTTCCTCAGTTTCATGCTGACACAACGCGACATAGAAGTTAACCCTGAAAAATGTAATGCCATAATTGAGATGCGAAGTCCCAACAATGTCAAAGAGGTACAACGCCTCATCGATCGTGTAACCGCCATATCATGTTTCCTTCCCAAACTAGCTGAGCAAACCCAACCCATCATTCAACTACTCAATAAATTTATGAAGTTTTCATGGAACGACGAATGTGAGCAAGTTTTTCAGAACCTCAAAAACACCCTAACATCACCACCCATCCTCCATAAGCTGAACACTCATCAACCCCTCCTTGTCTACATCACCGCCACGGATCACACCGTAAGCGTCGCGCTAATTTAGGAGGTCGATGACACTTAACATCTTGTATACTTCGTCAGTCGAACCTTGCAGGATCCCGAAACCAGATACTAAATGGTGGAAAAATTAGCCCTATCCCTGGTCCACGCAGCACGACGCTTATGCCCCTATATCCAAAACCACAACATCATTGTCAAAACTGATTACCCTATCCAGAAGATACTCCAAAAGTCAGACCTTGTCGGACGCATGTCGTCATGGGCCGTAGAATTGTCCGAGTTGAACATGTGCTACGAACCCCACGACCCCATCAAAGCTCAATGCCTCCTCAACTTCGTCAACGACTTGAAACGCACCCCCGAAGAAGACCAGTGGACACTTTACATTGATGGTTCTTCAAACCCAAAGGGGGCAAGAGTTGATATCGTCCTGGAAGGCCCCAATGACATCCTCATCGAAAAATCCCTCCATTTCACCTTCAGAACATCCAACAACCAAGCTAAATACAAAGCCATCCTCGCCGGCTTATCCCTCGCCTGCGAAGTCGACGTCAAAATGCTTACATGCAAAAGCAATTCTAAACTCACAGTAGGCCATCTAAATGACGAATTCCAAATCAAAGACACTACCCTCCTACAATATTACCACCTAGTCCGAAACGTCATCCAATATGCTTTTGAACGAGTATGCATCCAACACATCCCAGATCCAAAAATGTCAGGGCCGACATATTATCTAAACTAGCCAACACTAAGCTAAAGAGTCGACACAGATCCCTCTTACAACAAACACTATCCGCACCTTTCACAACAAACACTTGCCTTAACCTAACCCAAAACCAAGCCGACAATTGGACAACTCCCTACATCTAGTACCTTCGAACCGGTAACCCCCCACCTGATGCCAACAAGAGTTGGCTTGCTAAAGCCGTCAGGTATACAATGATAGGTGATGACTTATACAAGCAAGGATACGACCAACGACTCCTCAAATGTGTCACAGTCGAACAAGCCTAATACATCATAAAAGAATTACATGAAGGCATATGCGGATATCATTCTGGCGCACGAACCATGACCACTAGAATCCTTCGCACCGGTTACTTTTTACCCACCATGGAGGTAGATTTCCACACCTTTGTCAAAAAGTGCATACCCTGCCAAAAGCATGGTAACCTCATCCACCAGAAGCAAGAACAGCTCCACGCCATACTTTCCCCATGGCTTTTTGCAAAATGGGGAATGGACATCCTCGGCCCATTTTCCTCAAGAAAAGGCCAAGTAAAATTCATCATAGTAGCCATCGACTACTTCACCAAGTGGAGAGAAGCCAAACCACTAGCCACCATTACGACCCAACAAGTCCAGCAGTTCGTCTGGAAAGATATCATATGTCGATATGGCGTCCCACATACGATCATAACTAACAATGGCTGGCAATTCATAGACAAAGAGCTCGCTAAGTTCTCGTTGGCCTCGACATCAAACATGTAACCAGCTCTGTCGAGCATTCGCAAACCAATGGGCAGGCCGAGGCAGCCAACAAAGTCATACTAGTAGAGTTGCGCAAACGGTTAGATAGCACTAAAGGACGATGGCCAGAAGAATTAGTGGAAGTACTGTGGGCATACAGGTGTACCCGCCAATTAGCAACAAACGAATCCACTTTCAGTCTAGTATACGGTATAGAGGCTATGATACCGGTAGAAATTGGTGAACCATCTCTGGGTCGAGGACTATACAATCTGAAGCAAAACAATCAAAAAATGTACACCCACCTCAACCTCCTATCTGAATTAAGAGAGAAAGCTCAAATACGCAACTTAGCAGCTACACCGAGAGCGGCTAGAAAGAATAACGCGAATTTATGCCCGTGATCATTTGCCACAGGAGATCTAGTTTGGAGAATGGCCAACAGCGTGAGAAAGAACGATGCCAAATTCTCTGCTAATTAGGACGACCCATACCGAATACGCGAGGATGCCGGGGGTGTCTCATCTCAAATTTTACTTCAGCTATAATACTTACTGTACCGAATACTTGTAACCCTGGGTGTACTTTTTTTCCTCACCTAGCATTTTTCCCTAAGGAGGATTTTGGCCAGGGAGTTTTTAACGAGGCACCCCAAAAATTATGAATAAAGCAAAGAGTTCTTGATTACATGTTCATCTCTTCATCCACCCTTAACTTGTTTTCAATTCGCTTAAGTTCCCCATCTTTACCACCAGTAAGCGGATTGGGTCGAACACCCTTAACTTGTTTTCAATTCGCTTAAGTTCCCCATCTTTACCACCAGTAAGCGGATTGGGTCGAACACCCTTAACTTGTTTTCAATTCGCTTAAGTTCCCCACCCTTACCACAATTAAGCGACTTGGGTCAAACACCCTAAACTTGTTTTCAATTCGCTTAAGTTCCCCACCCTTACCACAAGTAAGCGACCTGGGTCAAACACCCTTAACTTGTTTTCAATTCGCTTAAGTTCCCCCCTTACCACAAGTAAGCGGCCTGGGTCGAATACCCTTAACTTGTTTTCAATTCGCTTAAGTTCCACACCCTTACCACAAGTAAGCGGCCATGGTCGAACACCCTTAACATGTTTTTAATTCGCTTAAGTTCCCCACCCTTACCACAAATAAACGGCCTAGGTCGAATACCTTTAACTTACAAACATTAAAACAATCGCACTCCAAAAGCCTTAAACTACTTCCCAAATTAAAACGGACTATAACCAAAAATGGCCTACGTCAAACATCCTATCGGCATCACACAACAACAAACATACCAAGAAAAACCATCACATTAACAGTAAAGTAGATAATATAGGGATTGGCAAAATAGTAAACAATGTACGGATTAATACAGACTTAGAATCACAATCAAATTGAAAATATTCGAACTTCAATCCTAAGCCGCCCCCTATTCGGCATCCTTCGCATCCACACCATCATCAGGATTGGCATATGCTTTCTCCGCCTTTGCCAACTTCCCTTCATCCCCCTGAGAACTCGTTTCCACTTCATCCACGAGCATGCCGTCAACCACGTCCTTATTCACATCAAATCTAACATCACCAACATCAACATCCTTGTAAAAGAAAGCCGCTTGCCGCAATATCTTCATATCTTCATCAAGTCTTCATATCTTAATCAATTGATCGTAACTACATCACGTCCCTATGCAATATCTTCATCAAATCTTCATGCACCAAATTCATTTATGCTAATAGACACAATTTTAATATTGAGAAAAATATTAGAAAACAAAAATTCTTTTACTAAAGATTACATGCCTTGAAATGTAAAATTTCCCAATATAATTAAGAGATTTATAACCTTTAAAGAGTTCGATGTATCCAAAAAAACACACATTTAGTGGCGTGGAATTGGAATTTATTACTCTAGTATGGTCTAGGATAAAGAAAGCAACTACATTCAAAGGTTCTTAGAAGAGAGTAATCTGAAATTTTGTCAAAAAGTTTTTGCATTAGTGAAATTCAATGAAGAACAGGAGTAGGTAACCTATTAATTAGATAAACCATCTTCAAGCTTCCATCTAAGCATCACTTGTTTGCTTGTTCTTCACAAAATAACCATAAGAGTAAAAAAAAAATACTTACTTTGTTATTAGTCACCAATTTTAACTTTGCATTGCCTACATGACTGATGTCAATTTTGCTTCCATTTGCAACAACAAGAGACTTCATATCATTACAGTCTTGCTTGTGTGCCAGATTTTGTTGACTATTGGAAACATGATGGCTAGCTCCAATGTCTACATACCATGAAGGATTTTCAACCACCTCTGGAGTAGCCATTAATGCACTTGAGACTTGGTTGTTGGATGAATTTGGCGTGAAACTATGATCGAATTTGTTCCAACAGATTGATGTTGTCTGACCTCTTTTATCAAAAAGTTGATACATAAGTTTATTTCCACTATTCCTTCCACCACTTCCTCGAAATCTACTTGTGCTACCTCTATTTTTGTAAGTTTGTTGTTGTAATATGAATGATTTTGCCCTCTGCCATTATTGTTTGGCTTGTTGTGATATTTGCTAGTGGTAAAGTGGGCAGTAGCATGGCTAAGATTAACACCTTCTGTTTGATATGTAATAAGTTGCTCGAATCTAGTGTCAAACAGTAATAAATGTGTTTGTAATTCAATCTAGGACACGGTCTCTTTAATAGTTAGAAGAGTGACAATTGGTGTATTTTATGTATCAAACTCACTCAAAATTTGAACTGTTAGTTCAGAGTGATAAATTGGGTTACCTGCTTCAGGAAGATTATCAACAATAGACTTCATAGTTGTCAGATATTGATCCATCTTCATTCCACCTTTTCTAGTTTTTTGTAATTCAACTTTTTCGTAGATAACCCTTGCTCTTGTATATGAACCCGAAAGTTCTTTTGTTGCATCCCACAATTCTTTCGGTGACCCATTATTCAAATTCTTGGTTTGGTATTTTAACTATGTTGCTTGGAAGGTTCTTGGCATGAATTATGGAAGGCAAGTTTATTGTCAAGAACATGGCTATCTAGTTCATGACCTCTAATGATGGGCATGATCATAGTTTCCCATAAAAGATAATTAGTTTGATTGTATTATACTGAGTGAGTATATTTTTTATTTGCAAAGAAGATAAAGGACATTGCTCGCTTGATCTTGGGTGCTTGGAGGAGTAGTCATACTTTTGGATAGAGAGATTTACCCAGGGTAGTTATGCTCCAGATACCAAACTGAAAAAATAGGAAATCTTTGTAATCTAGCACAAAACAACATTGCGATATTTTATTCAATTAATTTTAATAGAAATTAATACAAACTGTTCATTCGAAAATAAAAGCATTACTGAGTAATTAAAGACAATAAAGTGGAAAGTACTAATAAATACTAGAATAAATATCTTAAACAAATATGCACATATTTATACTAAAATTATTTAATGGTTTTAACTACCCTCAAATGAAGGAGTGTTTCTACCACACCAAGTTTGTCACCTAAGAATTGATAATGAGAATTCATTAATGCCTTCATTAGACAATATGCAATTTGATCATGTGAAGGAACAAAATTATTCATCCAAAATAAAATTTTTAACTATTATTTTTTTATTTCACAACAAAATTACATTTTTAATTAATATATAATCATAGCGTAATTAACCATGAAACATAATTCTTTTTCTTCTTTTTGCCTACTTTATTAAAATTTTATAGCATTTCTGAATAAATATTCATTAATATTGTTTACATAAATCCAAACCAATTAATATTATTTAATTTTAATAGCTTGAATCTACTATTTATATTTTTTTAATTACATACTTTAAACACTCAAAAACAAAATCATATCAAACATTTTTTATTTTTTATATTCTTTTTGATCATTTATTTCTTACAAGCTTCCCATTTTATTATTTTGAAAAAAAAAACGAAAACTGAACAAAAATCAATCGTTGTTAACCCTCAAAATTTAACTTTAATGCATATTGAAATTTGACCGTAATCAGTAAATATGTATTCACAAATAATGTTAAGAAGTTTATTTGTTTAAACTAAATTAATAGAAACCAGTATATATACAGTACTCTAAAGATATAAACTTTAATCATTGTTATATGTGTGGTGATATTTTTATTTTAGATTAAATGCATTCAGTTGACCGCTTAAAATATTAATATTTTATTTATATTTGTCTTATTTAGTTACTTAATATTTTAATATATACTATTAAAATCAACGGGCTATTTTATTAAGTGTCCAATCTCATTATATTTAGCCAAGCGACAATTTATTACAACGAAACATTAATTTAGCGCATAGATTATGTTTCTCACTCGCTGGGAGAAACCGACATGACTTTTTAGGGTTTTTATAGTAAGAGTTGTGGTTCATTCATATGAACTGTAGATAGGATGATAAAATTATTTGTTTTCATAGTATTTGAGGATAAAATTTATTTGGTAGTAAGTGATATTTTAAATGGGTATCATAGGTAAAAAATAATTAAATTATATTAAATTAATTTTTAATTTATATTTAATTTATATTATATTATACTTTATGTTTTTTTCTAATTTTATTTTAAATTCTTTTATAAAATAATCCATTTTTAAAATACGAGTATTTTTGCAATGAGTATCCGGTAGGTAGCAAAACAGGTAAAAAATCAAATTTTCTGTTGCGAATCGGATAGCAAGTAAGCAATATTTGTCTCTAACCCGACCCGATGTCATCCTAGTTGCAAATGATATTGATGAAAGTCTTTGAAATAGGAAACAAAGACTTATCTTTCGTTTAGGTGAACAAAGAATGTAGGAAACATTTATTTATATACATGGGAGTATAGAGACAAGCACCAACTTAAGATATTAACTTTTCAATAATATCATCTTCAGTTTGGGCGAAAAGAGTCTAGGAACCATCTATTTGTATACATGAAAGTATAGAGACAAACACCAAAAGATATATGTTAGATGTCTTGTTAGCCTTAGTGTGTCCTTTTCAATATATTAAAAATGGGTTTTAACATGTTAAAAGGCTTGTTATATAATTTTTGGTATAAATATATTCAATCAGTTGAATTGTTTCTCAATCGACTGATTTCACTTAAGTCAAGTAAAATCAACAGATTGTATAGACAAATCAACCTGTTGAATTCACTTAAGACCAAACTATATAAGTTGTCTTTTAGAGCGTTGAGGTACAATGTCTAGCTTTTTAGCCCGAAAAACATTCATTCATCTATGCAAAACTTTATCTTTCTGAATCACACAGATGCAAGTTGGTTGATCTTGGAGTCATTTTGGCTCGATTGAAGCTTAAAGAACTCAAGTTTGGTTAGCTAGGGAGAGTCACCTTTAGGTTTTGCAGTTCTTGTGCCTCTTGTTATGTTCCTAGTGAGATTCTAAGCCTATAAGTGTGTTTTTTACAATATCGTGCTTGAGATTTTTGTGTGAGTAAAAAGTCTTGATGTTTGAATTGTTCAAAAGTGTTAGATATTGTTTGACATTATTAAGATATTGTTAGATATTGTTAATCACAATATCAAACAATATCTCCTATTTATTCTATTTATTTTCAGTTACTCTTTTTAAATGTATCTCTCTCTATAGATTACCCTATGTGTGGTTTATACACAAGGGAGATTAATTTCAAACCCTTTTCTTCCTTCTTAACAAAAAGTGTAATCTTGGTTTGTGGTTTCTGAAACTTTTGATAATAGTGAAAACTAGGCCTAGGTTGCCCAAGTAAACTGGATGTAGCTTTGTGATTGAGTGAACTAGTATAAAAACAATGTCCAATTATGTTTCCCTTATCTTGCTAAACTTTAAAATTTTAAGAAAATCAAGCAAATCAATCTTTGTTGTATTGGCATGTGTTTCTGTGTAATCATGTAGGGTAATCCTATTAGAAATACTGTTTTGAATGAATCTTGTGTAAGAAAGCATGTTGTTTGAGTGAGATTTGCTAAATTTACATTCTACATTATTTTCCTAGTATTTTAGATTATTGTTTTCAAATTTTAATCTATTGATTCATAGAGTATGAATAGATTAACCTGATACTTTTATTTTTGATCTGTTGAAATTGTCATATCCTGCAACTTTTGCATTCGAATTTTGTGGTCTAATTGATTCAAAGAAAATGGATTTTAAGCTTTCGAAAATCTTTATATAGCCAATTCAACCTCCCCCCTTCTTGGCTTAAACTACCATTTCGTTACTAACGATTAGTATCTAGAGCAAGGTTCTTGATAGTTATTCAAGTTTGATCTTAATTTTTTTTGAAATGACTTGAAAGAAGCTTCCTTTTGCAGAAGGTGCTTCTTGTAAGACCCGAAAAAATTAAATAAATAAATAAATATTTATTTAATAAATACGAGGGCCGAAATCTGTAAGTTAATTAATGCGGAGAGAGAAGACAAGTAATAATGCTAGCTCAAGTGGTTTAAAGTACTTGGTTGTATGCCATTAGTATTATAATTTATTTAATTAATTATTTTGCATTTATGCATGAACATGTGAAGTATATTGATAAGTGTGTAGGTACTCAAAATAGTAAGAAACACAAATTGGCTTGTTGGTTGTACATTTGTTAGTTATTATGCAGATGTGGGTTCAAACCTTTCTTGGTGAAAAAATAATTTCTTTTTGAGTGTGGATCATGTGGATCAATGGGATTTCTTTTTGCGATCATGTGGATCAATGGGAGATACTCAAGAAACTATAGCCGTCAATGTGAGAAGCCAGAAGGGTGGAGAAACCATCAGGTTAATGGTAATTGAAGACTATTAACCTTGTCATTAAAATTTTTGTTTTATTCTCTTAATGAATTTTTAAGAGTGGGGAAAGAGAGGTAGAAGGAGGAAATTAAGTTGAGAAAGAAAGGGACATTGTGTGGCAGCGTAAAGGTGTAGAGAAGGCTATTGAGAAGCCATTGTGGTGTTTTCTTGGGAGCAAAAAAAGTCTTTAAAAGATCACTCGGAGTAGGAAATCCAAGTTAGAGGAGCTACACCTTCTGTCTATGATTGATTGTTTATGAGATTAATGTCAATGGATTAATGGAATGGTGAATTGTAAAATTGGGATTAAGTTTTGGTGTTAGGAGAGTTACACCTTGTATCTATGGTTATTTGTTTATATTATGAAGGTCTTGTATATGAGATAAGAAGTGTTTATCTTTGTGGTAAAAGAATGTTGGGTTTTTGGTGTGGGGGATGCTAAACCATTTTCTTGATATTACATGATTGTGTGTAGAGAAATGATTGTAAATTTATTTATGGAATTAAGGAATTGTGAAATGCATATTTGGGTTATGTTTTGGTGTAAGGAGGTCTTAAGTCTTGTTCTTGTTATGTTTGTGATTATGTATGGAGAGTTGGTTGCATTTGAAAATATAGAATTATGATGGGGTAATTTCGTTCTTATGGATGAAGATGATAAGAAATTTCTTTAATGGTTGAATTGATGGTGGTAGTGTTGTTTGTGATTAAGTTTATTGATAAGAAAATATATTTTTTTTGTATCTACGATTATTGTAAATTTTTTTGTGTGGTGAATATGAGATGAGATAGATAAAAAAAGTCACTTTGATGGTGAGGTTAAGATGTTTAATCTAATTACTTTAAATTTTGGTTTGGATGAATAAATGGGGAAATTAGGGATTTCGATCATCATCTTGTTACCATGTGAATTCATTTGAGGTTAGAGCAATGGTTGTAAATATAACTTGTTTTCCTTTGGAGTGTTAATTATGGTTGAAGTAATCATTATTGGATAATGGGTTTTTGGTTGTGGCTGCGAAATTGTTGTAACGTTCAACATGTTGGTGGTAAGTTGATTAGAAATTTTGTTTAAAGTATTTGATAAACTGAACTTATCATTTAGAAAAGTAAAGGTGAAATGTTGTACGGAATAAAAATTGTTTTGTTATTGTTCTTGAGCATTTGGGAAAATCCATGGTGTAATAGCAATTGGAGATGTTTCCTTATGATGATGAAATTATGACTTGAGTTGGAGTACTATGAATTGGTTAAAATTGGGGTCTTGGATAAAGTTAGTGGAATGAGTATGGTTCCTAAGGGTATTGTTAATTTGGATTCAAGCGTAGTAAGATTTTATGAGTTTATTAAGAATCCATCAGTTGTGTCAATGCTTGGGTGAATTCTAGTTCTTGGTTTTCCTTTATCATTTTCGAAGCTAAATCAATAGGTTGTGGTAAAATACACAAGTCACTTGTGGAACTCGCTGTTTTGACTCTTGTGCATTCAAAGCCAAATCTACACGTTGTGGGAAAATCCACTAGTCACTTGTGGAACTCGTTGTTTTGACTCTTGTGTATTCGAAGTTAAATCCATAAGTTGTGGAAGAATCTACAAGTCATTTGTGAAGCTTGCTGGTTCGCATTTTTGTTTTCTAGAGCTAAATCCATAGGTTGTGGAAAATCCACTGATCACACGTGGAATTTATTGTTTTGTTGTTGTGGTTGTTTAACATGATGTTGTTGCTAGTTTAAAAATGTGTTGTTTATGCATTATTTAGTGCAGAATTGTCGAGTATAACACTTGTTGTTGATGGGTTGTGTAAATACATGTGAAAATATAGATGTATATGATTATTACATATGGTGTGTGATAGTGCATTCCGAGTCTTGCTATGATTATTGGATGTGAATTATGAACGATAAATTTGATGATTAAATAGTATCTCTATTGTGTAGGAACTGAAATTAGTTTTGCTAGATCAACTAGTAAAGGTAACTTTTACTAGTGTGGCAATTGGCGAGACAGAATAGACCTGCCAGGAGGAAGCCACGCAATGTGATAGTTTTGGCAAAACAGTGATGTGGTGCCCGACGACACGAGGAGTGGCGTCAGGCGATATGCGTGGATTCTTTGCTCGGCGGCACTTTGGCAGTGCCAGACGGATACGTCTGTGGCTGGGAATTTTATGGTTGTGATGTTGGGATTGAAGGACTAAGTCCATAGGGGGTCCAAGATGTGCTTGGTAGTGAGTCATGAGCGAGGGAGTTCATGACATTGTGGGACCGCATGATGGGCGAGGGTGGATGCGTCCACTAGAGGTTACTTTGGGTGAGGGAGTCCATAGTATGGTGATTGCATATGTGTCATGGTCCAAGCGAGTGAAGGTTCAGATGGTTGGACTACGGACGGGGAGTCTGTAGGGCAGGACTATGAGCGGGATAGACTCGTAGGATGGACCACGAGCGAGGAGGTTCGTGGAAGCACAACAAGTTCCGAGGCCAAGATGAAATTGCATACAACTCATAAAGGGTATGAGTCTGCGGGGTATGAGATATTTAAAGATAAATAGTATGGAATTTATTTTGGGTGGGTTTATTCATATTTAATTGTCTATTGTGCATAGCTCACCCTATCTGTTTGTGTGTGGCGATGATCAGATAACTTGTTATCCGGGAGTAGATGATGATGTAGGTGAGCCAAGTGATGCTTAGAGGCGGAGTGCAGGGTCTACTTGGGAGCTTTTGAAACGATTTTCATTTAAAGGATTTTGATGTTATTTATAATTATGTTGAACTTTGGTTGGTTTTATAATAAAGTAATTGCGAATATTTGCATTATGATGCAATTAAAATTTTCATTTTTCCCGCGTTTTGGGGAAAATACTTAATAAAGGTGGAAGTTTTTATTAATTATAGTCTTTAATTAATTTAATTAAGTAATATCCGACTGGGATGTTACACTTCTATTCATAGGTCATATATGTTTAGTGGTATTAACTATCAATTTTGGAAAATTAGAATGATATTTTTTATTGAACCGATTGACCAATGTATTTGGGATGCACTTGTGAATGGACCTTACACTCCTAAGCATGTTGTTGAAAATAACTAGGTGGACAAGCCGTGGACTGAATGGACAATGAAGGAAAGGAGAAGAGCTTAATATGATTACACTACAAAGAACATCCTCACATCATCATTGAACATTGATGAGTTCTTTAGGTTCTCCCTAGGCAAAAGTGCAAAGGATATGTAGGATGTACTTGAAGTCACACATGAGGGAACAAATGATGACAAAAGAGCAAGGAAGCATGCCTTGATACAATAGTATAAGTTGTTCAAGATGCAACAAGGAGAGTCCATTGCAGAAGTACAAAAGTGGTTCACTCACATTGTCAACCATCTCATAGGTTTGGGCAAATAATTTGACATCAAAGTGCTAAAGTGCCTTGATAGAAGTTGGCAACCTAAGGTGACTGCCATCACAGAATCAAAGGATTTATCCATCATCACCATAGCTGCACTGTTTGGCAATGAGATGCAAAAGATAAATGAGAAAGAGTCAAGTGAGAAAAAGGTGAAAACCATTGCCTTGAAGACTAGCTAAAAAAGGAGTGATGAACCCAAGGAGGAGATGGCTGAATCAAGTGATAATGAGAACTTGAATCTACTAGTCATGAGGTTTGGAAAGTATCTCAAGAGGAAGGGCAACAAAGTTAATCAAAGGAGGTACAATTCCAAACAAAGTGATTCAAGTAATACTTATAATTATGGAAAGCAAGGATATCAAGATTGAATGTCCTAACATTAACAAAGAGGAGAAAAAGGCCAAGGAAAGACGTGCCTACATAGACAATGATGATTCAACAAATAGCTCATCATAAGATGGAAGTGAAGAAGCAAACTTATGCCTCTCGGCTGCATATGAGTCATCTTCATCAAGCCAAGTGAGTTCCATGTCATCAAAAGATAAGAATGACTATAATAAATTGTTGCATGACTTTGAAAAGATGCATAATGAAGCTAACACAATTGTTATCATAAACAATCGATTAAAAGGATTAAACAAATGGCTAGAAAATTAAGTTAATGAGCTAGAATATGAAATAATTGATTTAAAAACTGATTTCGAAAACTTGGACATGATTTATAGTAATTCAACCAACTGTTTTGAAAATAAGCTTGCTATAAAACCTTGTGAAAATTGCACTATTTTGAAATTCAAGTGAAATACTTTTTGAAAACCTATGCAAAGTTCATAAGAGGGAAACTAAACCTAGAAGTTGTTCTTTCCTCTCAAAATTGTTCTTTTTTTGAAGGTTGGACTTAGTTATAATCCTACTTTCGAAAAGAAAGCCAAGAAGTTCTCTAGTTTATTTTCCAATAGTATGCCAAATGATATGCAATTCATCTCCTACAACTATTGTGTGAAGAAAGGTCATGTGTATAAGAATTGGTATGTAAGGAAATATGATGATCCAAGAGGGCTTATGAAATGGATCCCAAAAGGATCTAGAAAGGTGTAACCCAACCTATCAAAAGGTACCATGTAATATTAATATCTTTTACTGTCACAAAATAAGAAAAGAAAGACCTATGGTACCTAGATAATGGTTGGTCGAGGCATATGACAGGTGACAACTCCAAGTTTGCAATGTTGGAGCTAAAGGATGAGGTTTTGTGACTTATGGTGATAACAACAAAGGAAGGATACTTGAAAATTGAGTCATAAGCAATAGATCCTCATTCAACATAAAAAATGTGCTTCTAGTTGAAGGTTTAAAGCACAACTTAATAAGTATTAGCCAACTTTCTGACAAGGGTTGTAAAGTAGTGTTTAAACCTAGTCATTCTCTCATATTTGATGCCTGTGGTAGCATAATGTTGGTTGGTAAAAGAGTCAATAATATTTACTTATTTAATCTACATCATGCATCAAATAGCATATAATGCCTTCTTACAAAAGATGACGATACATGGTTATGGCATAAAAGGCATTGTCACATTCATATGCAACATTTGAATCAACTGAATAGAAAACAATTGGTTCAAGATTTGTCAAAACTCAAGTTTTCGAAGTATAGGGTATGTGAAGCATGCCAAAAGGGAAAGAAAAACACAGTTTCTTTCATACCTAAAAACTGTGTATCAACTGAAAGGCCCTTGAAATTCCATCACATGGATCTATTTGGTCCTTCAAGAACCATGAGTCTTGGTGGAAACTTCTATGGATTGGTTATTGTTGATGACTATTCTAGATTCACATGGACATTATAAGAAGCTTGCAAAGGTTTTGGAAAAGTGATCATGGTGAAGAGTTTCAAAATCAAACATAATTTTTCAACTCCTAGAACTCCACAACAAAATGGAGTAGTTGAAAGAAAGAATAGATCACTTGAGGAACTAGGTAGAACCATGTTAAATGTGACTTCATTACCAAAGAATTTTGGGCTGATGTAGTCAACATAGCTTGCTATGTTTTAAATTATGTGTTGATTATGCCAATTTTAAAGAAAACTCGTTATTAGCTTTTCAAAGGTAGAAGGTCTGCTTTAAATCATCTAAAAGTATTTGGTTGTAAATGTTTCATTTTAAATAATGTCAAAGAGCAACTTGGCAAGTTTGCTTCTATAGTGGATGAAGGCATATTTCTTGGTTATGCTACAAATAGTCGTGCATATAGGGTATATAATAAAAGGCTAATCATTGTTGAAGAGTCTATGCATGTGGTATTTGATGAAACTAACCCAATGTTGCAAGTTCAAAGGTCTAAGAATGCAAATCATGAAGATATGCTCATGGTAAAGCAAATTGTCGACTAAAAAAACTACAGATAGCAATTTCCCCAAGGAGTGGATTGAACCTAAAGGATTATCAAAGGATAACATCATTGATGATATCAATCAGGGAGTATCCCCTAGACGCAAGTTTACTTATTGTGAACATGTTGCGTTTGTGTCTCAAATTGAACCTAAGAATGTGAATAATGCTTTAGGTGATAGGAATTGGGTTGTTGCTATGAAAGATGAACTAAATCAATTAACTAGAAATGAAGTATGGTCTCTAGTTCTTAGAACTAATGAAATGAATGTGATTGGTACTAAATGGGTGTTTAGAAATAAAATGGATGAAGATGGTAGCATAGTTAGAAACAAAGCTAGGCTAGTTGCTAAAGGGTATAATCAAGAGGAAGGTATTGATTTTGATGGAACATATGCACCTATAGCTAGGCTAGAAGCTGTGAGATTATTATTGGCAAATGCTTGCATGTGTAATTTCAATTTTTTTCAAATGGATGTGAAAAGTTCATTCTTGAATGGTTTCTTAAATGAAGAAGTGTATGTATCACAACCCCCTGGCTTTGAAGATCATTGATGATTGTTTCACAACAACCATTTTCCAGCAAGTGTATTCGTACGTAGTAGTATCAACAAGTGTCGTATCCACAGGGATTTAGCAAGTATATTGGTAGTTTGATTTTTAGGTTTTATGTTTGTGATAGAGAGTGCAAGTAATAATAGATAGTGGTTAGTAGATAGATTGAATGAACTAGGGGCTATGAATTGGTTTCATCTCATCTTTTTCTACTACACCACTACCATCTTATTTACTTACTTTGCAAATCATTCAATGTCCTTGAAGTACTCTTTCTATGTAGATCTAGGTTCATCCCTAATACACTAGAACCTAAGGATTCCAAACCTAGTGTGATTCTTCAACTCCTGGTAGAATGAGTCCTTGCTTTAATGTGCAACACTCTCTCCTCCAGCATCCACTCTAGTATGCCATAGAGCATTCAATACATGTATGATGATTTGATTGGACCATAGTTTGAGATTGTTTTCCAACTCAATCCAAACTAGTTAAATAGATGAGTGATCTAATCATCATTAAGAATAAATCAAACCACAAATAATTGAATGAAAGCAAAGATAAATACCCAACGAGTAGAAGTGAATAGAATCAGAATTGATTACATCAAACTTTGACATGAGGGAGTTTAGCTACTCATAGAATATTACAATGCAATTCCAACAACATATACACATAAGATTTACACTAAGAGTACCTCCCTCATGCCTCAGAGACCCTATTCTATCTTACTGCTACATTTTTTATATCCATTCCATGCCTGAAATGAGAACCTAAGCTCTTTATTTATAGAAATTTTTGAGTAGTGCTCAGCCCAACTTTTGGTGCTCAGCCATAGGGGTTACTTCACAAGTGGATTTCCTTCTTAGCTTAGGTCTTTGTTCTGGTGTTTAACATGTGACTTTTCCTTCTTGGAAGAGTTTTCTTGGCTGCTCAACCTCATGGATTTGGGCTCCATGTTTCCTTGCAAAGAGGGTTTCCTCACGAGGCTCAGCTCCATTTCTTGTGCTCAGCTCAAAAGTCGAAATATGTTCTCCTTTATTTTCTACTTCCATGGCTCAGTTCCAGTATTGTGGCTCATCTGCATACTTGATATTTTTCTTTAATTTTATTGCAAAATAGCAAAATATCATTATAAATCATAAAACTGTATTTCTTAATATCTCATTTTGTATCTTAAAGTAAGGAGGTTTGTTTTGTACAAAAATAACACCATTTCATACAATGATAAGTGTCAATTTCAAATGAAAAATTTACTTATTCTTGATAGTGGTATGAAAGGCTAAGCAGTTTTATTTTATCAAAAGGCTATGCTAGAGGTGTTGTTGATAAAACACTCTTTATTAGAAAACATGCAAATGATGTTATACTTGCTTAAGTGTATGTTGATGATATAATCTTTGACTCAAATAATAACTCCATGAAGAGTTTGTTACAACTATTCAAGGTGAATTCGAAATGTCTATGATGGGTGAGCTAACCTATTTCCTAGGGCTGCAAGTAAAGCAACTCAAGCGAGGGACATTTTTAAGCCAGTTAAAATATTGTTTTGACCTGCTAAAAAAGTTCAATATGGAGGATTGCAAAGAGGCTGTCACTCCAATTGCCATAAATTTCCTTTTGGATGCAGATGAAGAAGGGTAGCAAGTTGATTCAACCAAATATAGAGGGTTGATTGGTTCTTTGCTCTATCTAACAACTAGTAGGCCAAACATTCAATTTAGTGTATACTTGTGTGCAAGGTTTCAATCCAATCCAAAGGAGTCATAATTTAAAGATGCAAAGAGCATTCTCAAGTATATGAAAGGGACAACTAATGTTGGATTATGGTATCCAAATGATTCTAACATAACTCTTAGCGGTTTTTCGGATTATGATTGTGCAAGGTGCAAATTGGATAGGAAAAGCACAAGTGGTACATGTCACATACTTGGCTCAAGCTTAATTTCATTGAATAGCAAAAAGCAAGCATGTGTGGCATTCTCTGCTCCTGAAGCTGAATACATAGCAGTTGGACATGGATGTGCTCAAATAATTTGGCTATAGCATCAACTAACGGATTATGGGTTAAAGCTAGAGATGATACCCTTGTATTGTGATAATACTAGTGTTATCAACCTAACTAAGAATCCAATTTAACATTCTAAAACCAAACACATTGAAATCATGCATCATTTCATACGAGATGACGTTCAAAAAGGTGAAAACTGAAAACCAATTGGTTGACTTATTCACAAAACCTTTTGCACGTGATAGATTTAACAAGCTTAGAACTGAATTAGGTGTTCTAGACATGAAAAATGTGTGTTGATGATTGTTTGGCTTTTTAATTTTATTGGATCATGTGTCTGTTGCATTTAAAGTGATTAATTCTACATAAAATGTGAACTGACACGATTTCAGTTTGTTGAATTTGCAAAAATAACACATAGATTTCACTTAAACTGCCAAAATTTGCATAATGTGTGATCTGGCATGTTTATAATCTGTTAATTTTCACAAAATAACACATAAATTTCACTTAAATTATCATATCATGAATTTTGTGTGATCTGAAATTTTTAGTTTGTTAAATTTGCAAAAACGACACAGATTTCACTTAAAACTATCACTACACTCAAATTGTGTGACCTAATGGATTTTTAATCGACTAACTCTATATTTTTGTGTGTTGATTTCACGTATGCTGATGTGGATCTACTCAAATTGATTTCAATTTATTGACTCAGTCAAATTGAGTTGGACTGTAGTAGTAATAAATAACAACTAATGCATTAGCTAAAACCAAATTTTCATGTTGCATTGACCATAAAGCACTTTTATTACGTGATTTCCAATGTGCATGCATATGTTGTGAACTTTTTTGAGTGGATAGCACATAGAACGCCTAGGAAACACCATGCTTTATGATCAGGTATTGATTCCAGTGCATTTAATTGACTTTGATTCCCTGTACTACATTAAATTCAAAATATATGTGCAAATTAATTGATTGATTTTAATAATAAACACGCTAATTCTATAAATACATGTATAAGCATCATGCATTGGCACTCATATATGCTAGTAAGAGCCAAACCCAAATTCAGCATGCCTCATAGACAAAGGAATGCCCCATCTAATAGGGAGAACTCCATTCCACCTACTTCATCATCTCCTATTGACTTGAATCATGGAAGAATTTAAGCTTGGTTCGAAAGGCATGAATATAGGATCCAAACATTCTTGATTGAGATCACTAAGAAGCAAATCATTATCCCTAAGGTGTTGTGCCTATCATGGCTGAGGGTAGAGAACTTTGAGACCCGACAAAAACACCTCAAGTCTCAAAAGTTGAAGACTTTCCTTGAAATTTTGGGGAAAATCTATCCGGACTTGGTTATGGTCTTCAATGTCAACCTAAAGTTCAACAATGGCATCCTAAAATCAACTATGAAAGGTGTTAACATGGAGATTACAGGGCAAACATGGAAGGATGTGGTTGGGCTAAGGCAAAAGGGTGTGCAAGTACGAAAAGGAGAAACTACTACAATGGATGAATTGAACAAGGTGCAATTTTTCAACCAATGTGTGCGCAATCCAAGTGAGCAAACTGACAATTTCCATCTGGGAAGACTTCGTGTGGAGTAAAGGTTGTTAGCCATGATGGTGACCAAAATTATCATGCATATGGGGAGCAATCATTAAACCTTAAATGAATGTGACTTGGTGGTGATCTATTGCATCCAAAATGGTGTGGTTATTGACTAGACATACACCATCCATGACCACATCATGAAGGCCAAAAGACTCACTGATTTCAAGCTACCATATATAGTTCTCATCTCCAAGTTCATTGATGTAACACCCCTACCGGATATTACGGATTTAAATATAAAATATAAAGAAAAGTAATTAAATCGCAATTAATAAAACTTCCTTTCCCAAAGATGCGGGAAATTTAGAACTTTATTAAACTATGAAAAAGTCCAATATTCCATAATTTATAAACGTAAAATATAATAAATATCCACAATGTTTATAGATTATTATTCAAAACACAAATCATCAAAAACTCCCAATCTAGCCCACGCTCCGAGCCTAAGCCTCACCAGCTCCACTTGCAATATCATATGCTCACGTGTACCGCGTACATGATCATCGACAAACACAAGCAGATAGGGTGAGCTAAAAAGATAACACGTAAATATACATCAATCATATATATATATATATATAATAAAATACATCAAAATAAAATCTCTCCTTTTATCCCGCATGGCCACAACCATGTATGATATCATTTCACCACCAAGGAACCTCCTTGATGTGACCCCAACAAGCCCAAGCTCAAGTGCATCAACAAGCCCAAGCCCACATCAAGGCCCAATCACTAGAAGCATGATGAGAAAGATTCACATGGGCCTCTCACAAGATGATCAAGTCAATC
>Ga0214543_1004297_pt1 | contig 27136 bp, 17 predicted proteins | sample CNSS2metaG_FD_160094 | JGI IMG/M metagenome (GOLD analysis project Ga0214543, IMG submission 160094) | Root nodule microbial communities from cowpea collected in UCLA plant growth center, Los Angeles, California, USA - CNSS2 | ecosystem: Host-associated > Plants > Roots > Nodule | place: USA... | reverse complement strand
AGAAAAAAAAAAAAAAAATTTTTTTTTTTTTTTTTTTTATGATTGGAAAGAAAAAAAAAGAAAAAAGAGAGTTACATTGTTTATCTTGAAGAATGAAAGAGACACTCAGAAATGAGACTGACGAGAACGAATTTGTATATAACTTTCTATTTCTTTTTTGAAATAAAAAGTAAAAGAAGATAGATATAATAGTAAATGAATATAATATGTAAAAATCTTAAGATGAGATAGAATAAAAAAATATATTAATATATTAATATATTTTATTATTTTTTATTGTATTTAATTTTATATTGTATTATTTATTAGCACTAAATATTATATTTTATAAAATAAATAAAATTCAATCTTAAAATATAAAAAAAAAATTAAAAATTTTGGTGGGTCATGGCCCCCCTGAAAACCTTCTAAGATCTGTGGTTGGCAATAATAACATGTGCTCAGAGAGATGGGGATTATAACCCTTTACTTCCTTAATTTCAATATTTCTAATTTGACTTTTTCATCAAATTAGAATATTACTTATGATCTCTACACAATAAACATTTCATGTTATCCTCTTAGCCATAGATTTAATTAATTAGATCACGTTAATACTTTGATTAATAATATAATGGTCGTATAAATGTGTTAGACTTTATTAGCTCAAAATTGTCATTATTTCTTGATCATATTCAAAAGATCTATCCATTGGTTATATCCACATATAGAACCAAAACAATTTTTCATTAAATTAATCGTAACAAAACTTGACAATGATCACTAATGCTAATAGAACCAAACGACATGGACTCATCATAAAATGTGTAATATGAAAATTTAGTGAAGGTAACTTGTACACGTCTATTTTCAATTTGTCCTTACTTTATCTCAATGAGATCAATACAATAATCTTAATATACAAAGTGTAATTTCTGAATAATTCCAAAATATGTCCAAAGACAATGTATGCACTTAAAATCAAATATAGAACAAAAAACACATAAAAGTGACTAACTCCCACTAAACTAGAGATTTCTCAAACAATAAAACACCTATATGAGCAACATGCTCATGAAAGAACTTGGACAAAAGTCCCTTAGTAAGAGAATTTGTCATCATGAAGTTTGTACTTAAGTGTTTTATGGAAAACTCCACTTTGTACCCTTACTTTAATAACCATGAACTTTATGTCAATGTGCTTTGACTTTCTCAAACTCTTATTGTTGTTAGAATATAATACAACTTATTTGTTGTCATAGTATAACTTAAGTGATCTTTCAATTCTTTTCACAATGCACAATCCTTTGACAAAATTCCTCAACCATATTCTTTATTTGATACCTCATAACAAGTTACAAATTCTACAACATAATGGATGAAGTTGTAAGGGTTTTCTTAGCACTATGCCAAAAAACTACACCACCAACTAACATGAAAATATAATTTGAAGTGGATCTCAAACTATCTTGCCATCTTATAAAATCTAAGACAAAAAATCCAATGATCTCTAACTATGTGTGCATATAATATTTTGTTCGCTGTAAATACCTCATACCTCATAAATTAAAAGGTGTAAAATTATTTTTAACTTCTTGTAATGAATACATATTTATATTAGTTTCAAATTGTATTGGTTAAGCCGATGCTAATAAGTTCGCTTAATGTTTCACATTAATAGAATAAACTAAACTGATTCTAATGAGACGTAAAAGGTTAATTTAAAAAAAATTAAAAAAACAAAATTATTTTTAGTTATTTTATAAATAAATATTTTTTTAATGTTAGATCAGCGTCAGTTGACACCAACTAAAATAAATATTAACCAACACCAACTCATAAATATTAAAAATAAAAAAGGTTAGTGTTGTTTTAATTGACTAAATTAAGTACTAAAAATAAATAAAGTTATTGTCGACTTAGTTGACGCTAATCTTATTTATTTTTAGTATTTATATTTATTTAAATCAATGTCGACTACTCTGACACTAAGTTCTGAATTATGAATCTTTGTGTGTTCGAGACAACACGAATATGAATTTTATATTATTTTTAATCTAAATTTCCAAATTCACACATGCCAAATCTCCTCACTCATAAATTTTTCTCTCACTTTTTATATAAATATTATCACATTCATTGACATATCTAAGATCCTAAGTCAGTGGAGACAATATGCTGAGGAGGACAAATATATAAGTTTAGGGAGGCAAAATAATTTATTTTCGTATACTTAGTAATAACTTTAACAAAATCAGGGGGTACGATTGCCCATCCTGGTGTATATGTAGGTCCCTCACGGATATTCATCTTCTTTATTCACATTCATAAATCTTTTCACACTTATCTCTCTCACCCAAATTCATACATTCATCTCTTTCGTCCACACAAATTTTTTTCATACATTTTTCCTTATCCCCTTCATCAACATCCTTCTTTTCTTCTCCTCCATTTATACTCAAATCTTAGATAGACATTCATCTTCTTTGTCTACGTTCATTTTTTTCCTATTCATCTTCGTCCACAATAAAAGTGCATTAAGGTTAGTTTAGTAGTCGTTACTTAGAGTCAGTCCTTAAAAGCCCATGTTAAGGAATTATAGTATCTATCATTTTTAAGTCTAACATATGTGTGACACCAATCCGACGCTAAAAATTATTTAGGGTTTTTTATTGGTAGTGTCCGCTTTTAGCTTATGCTAAAACACAAAATCATTACCTATCAAAATTCTTCTGTATCTTTTTTTATTTTTATTTTTTTGTATTGTCACTCTTTAAGATTACCCTCAAAGTGAAATATTACACTGATGGTAAGGCCTTTACTTTTCTGGATAACTGGCTGATAATATAATTATTTTTCACCATAAATATTTAAAACAAAAATGCTTAGCTTGACTGTAAAGTCTAAACCTAATAAAATTAGAAGTTTTGTGTCAGAATAAAAAATGGATATGGAGAGGGTGCATGTAACAAAAAATTTCTTTTGCCCTGTACAGAGCTAAAGCCATGGAGGTGCATGTCAATCAAAATTACTTTCATTCCCACTACTTCTGAAAATATTCGTTTGATGTCATTCAAAGACCCTACAAATAGAAAGTGATCTCCCTAATCTGTCAACTTTATTGTTTCTCTTTGATCTCCCTACTCTTAGATGATGTGCCACAAATCATCTTTACTTCTTCAGTATCAACACATTAGAATGATTAGATTCAAAAGTATGCTTTAATTTGACTACATGGGTCAGGTTAAACACAGTTTAATTTAATGTAATAACGTTAATCCAATACAGTTGATTAAATGAACAAGTAGGGTGCTAATATGACCTGATGGGTCAGATTGAGTTTAGCTTTAGTTTAACATGTAGTATTATTTGGCAAACAACTTGGGTCAGGTTTAATTTAACTTTAACTAATTTTGATTAGATGAACAAGTTGGGTCTGGTTTAACTATACTTTAATGCATCTTAATTTGATTAGATAGACAAGTTGGGTCAGGTTTAATTATACTTTAGTTCAACTTAATCTGATTAGATGAACAAGCTGGGTCAGGTTTAATTAAACTTTAACACAACTTCGTTTGATTAGATGAACATGTAGGGTGTTAATGTGACTCTTTCGGCCAGGTTTAGTCAACTTAAGTTGATAAGGAAAGGTGTTAATTAATTATGTTATCTTTTGGGCCAGGTTGAAATTAGCTTTAACTTGGAGTAATTTTTTACTAGGTCAATTTCTTGCATTTAATATTAAGGGTTGACCACAAGAGTTTCCTTAGCAATAAGTGTTTTTCTGGTACTAAACTTTAAAAAATATCATTTTGTTATATTTACACATTATTAAAGAGAAAATATATTTTATTTGTTAAAGAAAAAGTTGATTTGTTGATAACATAGTGGATAATGATTTGATTGAATTTAGGACAAACTATTATGTTGTCTTAAAATTCATGTTTAAATGTAATCCAACCCTTAAAAATGGATTGTAAAATGAGAATCATCCCCTACTCATATTTTGACTAGGTCATATAAATAGTTTATACGAGATTTGTGTAACACACACCTCATATCAAGTGTTAAACATGTTAGATGTAAATTTTGCATGATTAATAAAATGGTATTGCGATGCTCGTATAAATTCAACAATAATAGTCGCAATAAGTTTTAATATGATATTAGCAAAATTTAAATTTAAAACCTTTTTTTTTGCTTTACAAAATGGACATCATAAGATGAGAGTTTTCTCTAGTAATCATATCTATAGTACATTTGGATTTTTTTTTCCTTTTGTACGCAATTACGACTAATAATCAAATGATTGTCCCTAACACAAATTGATGTAGAATCAGTTGTGTTGGAGCTCCCATATCAATTAAATATAAGGTGAATTTATAATGTGTGAATTTATAATGTATAAGCAGTGACAGAACTTGAACAAAAATTCAGGATACCAATTAGATTTTTTATATATAAATTATTATTATTATTTGTATAAAAAAACTCTTCATTTTTTTCTTTTTATCTTCTCTACACAAAACAATCACACATGATAGTATAGAATAAAAAAAAATATGACTATCATTCACTATTATATCATAAAATAAACACAATTTCTAAATTTTTAAAGTTAGGATTATACAAATTTGGAGAAAAATATAATTAGAGTTTATGCTGATTTCATAAAAGAATTCTTAAAATCGTAATTAGGATTCATAATAATTTGAAAAAAAAAAAACTTAATTTTGGAGAGATCATATGAAAATGCATTATATTCAGTCTCTATGTGAGAAATCCTATGAGAATGCATTTGTTAGTATCTTTATTCTTAAATGTCTTATAGTTAGAGACATAACCCTAACCTCTTTCATTATAACAAAGGTCTTTATCAAGTTAGTTTTTATTTTATCTTTATTTATTTTTTATTATAATTTTCTATAAGAGAAACTTAATATAAATAATATATAAATATAATTTTAAAAATATAAAAATATATGTAAAAATTAAAATAAAAAACTTTGGAGAAGTCGTGGCTCCCTGGTCATAACCTAGGTCCGCCGGTGTATGTAAGTATATGCAAATACAAGTTGATTTTATAAAATCGAGTTAAACTTAAACTCATTTCTTAAATGATATCAGAGTTATGTGATACATATCTTAACGAGATTTGATATTAATATTTATAAATCTTATCTTAAAATTGATTTCATAAATTTAACTTAGACTTTAAACGACATTGCTAATAAGAGTTAGAACATGGCCACATGGGTGTCTCTTACTTACTATTGGTAGTTTGAATCCTATAGAAGTGCATCCATAAAGTTTGTGGCTTTCACGTATATGTGAACTCCCATGAAGATTCATTATTAACATGGGCAAGAATATTGTACATATTCTCTTTAATAAGAATTTGTCTTTATGAAAAAAAAAATCATATTTTATACATTTATTTTCCTTTTAATTATAAAGACAGTTGTGCAGATGTAATTTCTGTGTTGTGATTGAGACGACAAGAAATGAATAGCGTAAAAGGAAAGTGAAAGAAGAAAATGGAAACATAGATAATTCTGGTTAGGGACTTCAAATGGAAATGACTTGACGGGTCTCTCTGCCTGTAATGTTTGCAAATAATTGATGGACTAAAAGATGAATGATGTGATGAATTCATCTGTAGTTTTGCATGTTTGCTTTTCAGCTTACATGCATGCCCCGCTACCAAAGAATCCTAAGCCTCTACGTTTCGATAAACTCCAAAAACCTAATTCAATTTCATAAACATTTTTATCTTTAATTTAAGAAAACCAGAAATATTCAATGTAAAAAAAGTTTTCTAATTCTATGTTTCTTGTCTTCCATCTTCCAAGACTTCATTTGACATTCATGCACTTGCAAGTGCAACACATCCAAAGACATTGTTGTCTTCTCTACAAAAGGGCCATTGTCATGTGCATCTTCATCGATCACATGTATAAATTAGTCTTTGTGAAACCTATATCTTTCAAATATGAAACAAACACCAATAATGCTCATGTATCATACGTTTATTGGGACCTCCAAACAATTCTTTTAAATTTTATATCATGTTTTACATGGATTGAACCATCTTTAATTTCTTATTTTTTTCTATTTATATATTAGTTGTTATTAATAAAAAAAGGGTTAAATATGTTTTTGGTCCATTAATTTTTAGTGAATTTTGTAATTAGTCTATTTCGAAATTTTGGACCAATTTAGTCATTCATTTTTCGAAATACGTGGGTTCAATCTTTTTAATCAAATTTTGTTTGGTTTATTTGATGTTTCGTACGCATTTCAGGATTGTATTTGAGTTGTTTATACTGTTTGACACATTTTTGCTTTAATGTTAAGTCAAATACTATTATGAAACGTATTTGGAATGTCAAATAAACTTAACAAAATTTGATTAAAAGAACTAAATCCACGTATTTCGAAAGATGAAGGAGTAAATTGGTCCAAAGTTTCAAAATAGACTAATTTCAAAATTCACTGAAAATTAAGGAAACAAAAATATATTTAACCAAAAAAAAATATTACTTGTATCCTCTAATCATTCTCCGACTATAAAGTCGATAACTTTATATTGCAGGTTGAAGTGAAGGTTCTACACAAACTAATTTTCTTAGTATGCATCATATAAGAATAGTTTGTTGTTCATAAAGAAAATGAGAAATAATTCATAGACTATATAATTTGACTCTGCGTGAATGATAACAAAAACATATAATGCAATGTTGAGATTTTGATTAACAATGTTGTGATAGAATAAATATTTTTGCATTTAACAATGTTTGTTATCTTTTATACATAATGTATAATGTTTTTTTAACTGAAACACCCTATTATTGTTCTATTAATATTTTTTTTATTGCCAATAAAATAAAATCTATCGCCTACCAACCTCCTAGAACACAACCATAGGTGAGAGATTAATATTAACACAACCCTTGTTAATAGAAAATCATAAAAAAAAAAAGAAAAACAATATTTGCCATGACTATAAGGATATGAACTCTTTTTAGTTGCCTAAGTCAACGAATATATTTATTAGTGTTTGACTCAATTATTTTGGTAACACACATTTTACTTGCTGAAATTGAAATGCTAATAATGTCTTTTTTAGGTATTGCCATTATATATTTTTTGGGATTAATGGAGTCATATTCAGATAGTTCTCATTAAATTATGTGGACCCTATATTAGGTTTTATACTCTCTATTTAGTGGATCATAAAATAAGTACTATTTTCTAATAATAAATAGTTCGCTAAGAAAATGTATTAATTAGTGGGATGTCATTGTTATTGTCGTTATAATCTTATAGATTATAGACAATACTTTAAGGCGTTGATTGAGAATAAATTAATCTAATTGATTAATATTTTAAATTATACAAAAGCACGTTCAGAATATTTTTTTTTTTTTTAAGTAATAATACTTTAACTTATAATGACGTTATTAGCTTAACCAACTTTAATATCACAAAAAAATTAAATTAATTTTAGAAAACTTTTAAAAAATTAAATTACTTTTAATTTTTTGTTAAATAAATATTTGTAAAGCATGGATAAATCTACATTAATTTTATTTATTTTTAATATATTTTATTTATTTAAATTATCGTTAGTTTAGTCGATAAGTAATATATTTTAAATATTCTAAATTGGTATACATTCTTTACTATTCATACAAACTCTAGATTATTTTTAATCTAAAGATCCAGATTTAAATATCATAAATTTTCCCACCCACAATTTTCTTTTCACTTCCTATATACATATAATCACGGTTATTTTTTCCATTAACATTCATAATCTAATCACATTTATCTTCTTCATCCACATTTTTTCATTTCATCCACACTCATCTTTTTTACATCCTTAGACTTATATTTTTTCCTTCGTCTCCATCATTTATACTTATCATTTTGATCCACATACACTCGTTTTCTTCATCCATTATAAAAGTTTTTATATTCTTTCGCTCATATATATTTTTTTCTCATTTCACTTACTATTTTATATTTTTTTCTCCCATATTATAATTTCTTTAAGTTACTATCATTAATGTCGGTTTAGTTTATACTATTAGCTTTCGCTTAGTCCATGCAATTAGCGTTCGCTTAGCAGTAGCTGATGCTACTTTGTTAACATCCATATTTTAAGTGTTTTTCTTTCTTTTGGGACGCAAAGTTTTAACGTCAGTTGCTTTTAGTTGACTCTACTAATTAATTTATAATGTGTTATTAATATTGTTATTCGATTTATAAGAAATTTATATTTATTTTTATCAATAATTATAAATATATTAAACAAAGACAATAGAAAATTCATGTGAGAAAGGGAAAAACGAGAGAGTTGGAAAAGTATTTGTAAACTAAAAGAAGTGGGAGGAATATTCAACATATAGAAAATTTATTTTGAACTTGGCATTAATGGGAGGAATGGAAGCAAAGTTTTGTTCTTGTTATAAAGAGGAGGGCCCAAGTACCAAAGAGGTTTTAGGGTTTTTTTAAGAGTTAAAATAAGAGAAAGTTGAAGGGATTGAGAGAAAGTGAGTTATTTTCCTGTCGGGTCAACATAAGAAAAATCAACGAGAGATAAGGTTGACGATTGGATAGTTACAAGTATAAAGAGATAAATTAAATGAGATTTTGGTAACATATCTAGGTGGGGGCTACCATAAAATAACTCTTTAGTAGATTTTGTTTGCAATTTCATCTGTTACTTGGACACATGATGAGAGTTATTTTATATATTATATTCATAATGATCACAATATAAACAATATTATTAAACATAACCACTTACATTATTTAATTAATTGTGAGTATATGAAATGGGAAATTTGATTTCATGAATTAAAATTAAATAACTTAATTATTTTCAATGATCATATGTAGTTTGCTTTATGTAAATAACACTTTAGGTGGTAATATTTCTTTTTTATATTAACAAAAATATATATTAAAAAGACTAAGAGGACTGTATCAATCCATATATAAGTTTTTTTTTTTTTATGTACTATTCAACTGTATGATTACTGAATATATATGACTTTTAACCCACCTTTACATTCCTAATAAATCTAACATATAATAGAATTTGATATCTTGGTGCCGCTAATACACAAAGGTGAGGCCTAGTAATATAATGCATCAATATATATCGAAATCATGTAAAATTGAAAAGAAAAATATATTAAATATCACATAAGGAGATTAACTCAAAACTCAAGAAAAAAAATCACATAAAATCATCTTTGTTTCTAAAACAACTGTCCTAAACACAGTTTGGTAATCAGGAAAAGATTGCTTATTAATAAAACCAAAAGTAACTGAAATTACCCATGTATTAACGTGCACAGTTTTAGGCATAACTCCAATAACTATTTATATGATGCATTTTTTGTGTATATGTGTATTGCGTTTGGAATTAAAATAGCTTATACATGAGCGATTTCTTTTTCTTTTTTTTTGGTCGGCAAAAAAAAATATGTATACATATATAATAGAGTATTTAGGATACTCTAACCCTTATACATATATACTTACAAGATTATCCAAATACATAATTTGTATATAAAAAATCTTAGAGTTTGTACTTAAAGCAAAAAATCTAAGAAAATTGTACTCCCGCATAACAAAACTACCACAAAGTATTGTATTAGTATATAATCAAACAACCTATTAAGAAGAGAATACAACACATTCACTAAAAAGTTCACTTCAAAATAAATGTGTTAGATTCTTTACTGAGTGTCTACTGTGTTGTCTTTTACTGAACATTAATAATATATGGATATGTTAGTACTTTAAAATTCTTTTTAATATATATTAAAACATTAAAATGAGTGACCCGTTGCTGTATTTTAAAATACAAATGAAAAATAATACAGAAAAATCCATCGAAGAATTTAAATTCATAATAAACTATTAATAAGTGAGTGTAGCTGATCTTGACCTCTTCGGCACCCTCTGGACGCCAAGATTGCTCCTAGGTAAAATGTGACAACCAGAAAATTCAGTATTCTTTGGTTTTACTTCCCCGGCATGAATTGTAAAAGATCAATTGGTGATGTTTGTGAATGACAGTGACACCAAAGTCGGCATACATCACTTAAGTGATCCTATTCCAAAGAGATGTAACTCCTTGGTGTCAGTTAATTTCAGCAACTTTTTGGCTTCTAGTTAAAATAATACAATCAACCTAGATTCTTCCATGTCTAACTTCAAGTAATTGTCGCTTGTTATAACTTTTCAACACAACGCATAAGATCCAATCTTTCGACAAGATTCACCCGAACTAAACAATACTAGTTTAGTCATTTTCTTAAACATGGTACTCAGGTTTTTCATCTCTACTTAGATAGGACTTAGCTTCACAAACACGTATGATTTAAAAAATCTTAGAATCCTTTATGTTAGAATCGTAATTGAAGTTGGAGAGTGCAATTTAAACCCTAGGTCTAGAATAGAGACCTAATCATGCATGCAAGTTGTTTCACTCGGTATTAATCAATGAGTTTGTTCGTTCCTTGTCTGCGATTTTATACACATCACTGATAACCAGGGACCATGGTGATTAGGATAATTTCCGCATCTTTGAAAAATGTCATTCTGCTTTTCGAATTTGTTCGCCATATTCATTGAACTCACTTCATTCCTGTGAGGACAAAGAAGCCATGGAGCAATTCAACAGTATAATGCAATCGCATATCGTTTCACACTCACAATTATATGTTATCATCAAATTGTATACTAGACTTTACAGTAGGGTCATTTTTTGGATTTGTCCATATGTAACTCCTCCTTCCTCAGCCCCACCCCAAAACAAGATAAGGGAGGAAAAGATTGACACACACAAATGATTATGCACAATCCCTAGGTTGCTCAGTTTTCTTATGGTAAAACTCATCACATTTTAGTTTACTTCAACTTTAACATATAACAACTTATTCTCCTTTTTCCTTCCATCAACAAGATTCCAAGAAAAAAATATGTTAATCTGTTATCAAGACAAACTTTTGATTCTGATATCACTGATAAGCCTTTTAGAACGATTCAGTTGAAACTTGAAAAGGAAGAAATTAGGCTGAAACAGTATTAATAAGATGGACATATTTTTCTTAGAAGAGGCTAGTTTTGATATGGTAAGCCGTACTATAAAGAATTAGGGTGATTAATTGAGTGGATGAGAAAGTGTTTGTTGGGTCCATTTTGTAGTTAGGTAACCGTCAAAGACGATAATAATGGTTTAGGTGCAACTCTAATCAGAGTTCTCCTGATATGGTACAATCAAGTATAGGTTCACTGAGTGCTAACTGTTATACTTTGCTGTCGAATAGACAATCGAATAGACATTTTATGGTACTATTTCAAGACCCACCAACTCATTCATTTCTGTTAATTACATACCACAAAACAGCTTTTAAGCTTCAATTATAATACAACGTAATTAAAGAGAGAGAAAAAAAAAAAAAACCTGGGGACAATTATAGAAAAATGTATATGTACATATTGTTTTAACTTTTAATGTAAATTTATTTAATGTTAATTGGGTTCCTAAAATGAAACCATATATGCATACTCTTCTCTGCTTAATATTAAGTCTTTTTACGTAATGCAAAGAGAGATGATATATATGTGGATGGTGACAGCACTTATCATAAATTTTATTACCATTTCTTTATATTTCTCTCCTTTTTTTACATTATATATATATATATATATATAATAAATATCTTGTCTTTTTCTTTTTGTTGGTGTCAATTATATCAACTAGTTTTTTTTTTATTACAGGCAAAACAAGTGCATTGAAAAAAGGGTACAAACTAGGTATCAGTAAGTATCCGAGGATTATTTTCTGGTTGATGATGGCAGAAATATATAACCATTAGTCAATATCTATGTGTGGGTGGGGCATATTTTTGTTTTGTTTTTTTTCAACTATTTATATATTTCTATATATTTATACTGTAATCACACACCTTCATATGTACTTGTGTTGTTTTTTTCTCTTATTATTCTTTTGACCTTTCTTCTAAGAAAAAGTTGCTCTTCCTGTTAGAGCTTCTGGGTTGTTTCAGAAATCCTAACCCAAACATTCATCATAGTTATCATTCTCCAATAACTATTTAAAGATGATTTCTTAGTTAAATTTAAATATATATATATATATATATATATATATATATATATATATATATATATATATATATATATATATCTTTCTCACGGCAAACAAACACTTATGAGACAGCAAGTAGCTACTTAAAGTATGTGAAATTGGTTTTTTCTTCCTAAACTTCTAATTAGTTTAAGGCTCATTAAGAAAATTATATACATTTGATAAACCATTTACTATTGAGTGATAAATTTCATTAATGATAATTCTTTAATGAGTCCTCTTGTGTTTGTGTCATTTAAAACAAAAAATTAAACATATTTAATCAATTTCTAAAACTTTTTAAATTATCTAACGTTAACTATCAATTAATATCGATAGATGCAAAACTAAAGTCGCATGTAAGGTGATGCTCTTCGTAATATTAAGATGAACGTTCTAGATTAATCATTAATGAATCAATTTAAAAGTTATTTTATAGGTCGGATTCTTTTCAACTTAAATTAAATAGCACGTTTTATTAGTCAATTGATATTTTTATTTTTCTACAGCTTTATAAAAATAAAAATACAAAAAATAGTATATTGATTGAAGTTTCTAATCCAAGTTCTACAATTTCGCAAACAAAATATGATTTTAGCCGAAACACAAACGGAACACACAGACCCAATGAAACTGGCCCGAGATCCCAACCCTGTCATAATGGGTTCCTACTATTTACAGTCCACCGTTTCTGTTATATGCAACCCTTTTGTTTCTTTATTTAAATTGAAATCACATATTTATCATTATTTTTATGTTATTAAAAAAACACTCCTATTTCTTTGCACTCAAACACCGAATATACTAAACCCATTTATTCTTTCACTCTTCCAACCCCACGGCAATTCTTCTAGCATCATGCCATAAAGATAAATTTAAAATCAAGTTTATTTATCTTCAACTAAAATAATTTTCACTCTTTTAGTCGTCCCTTTCTTTTACTTATGAACTTTTGGTTTCTTAAAAAAATACTTTTAGAAAGGTTTGTGTTTTCTTAACATTTTGAAAAGTAAGATGTTGGTTTTGGAAAGTCTAATCTTTGTATGGGCTTTTGCCGAGATCTTCAAATTTTGGCTTTCTTAGAGAGGCCTAAATTGATTTTGCTAATTTTGTTTTAGAAATTAAGCCAATGACAATTTATCTATTATGTAAGTCTTGAAATGGTTGAAATGTCAAGAATTGAGAGTTGAATTGGCTAATTAAAAAATAGGATGCCTTTTTTAAGGTTTAAAACTGTTTTAAATTAAAATCACCAAGTTTGGATGCAAACACCTCTGAACAGTATACTTTCAACCGATCAAAAAAAAGAGTTAGTCGATTGATTTTACTAGACATACGTTGTACTGGTATAACCAATCGATTGAATAAGAAAAATAGTCGACTGAAATACTGGGAAAAATACAGAAATGCAGATTTATGATTTAAAGCACGAACAGTGTAAATGATCAATCAAAACAGGTTTCAACGAGTTATACAAACATGCTCAATGATGCAGATGCCACCAAAGCACTCAAAAATATAAAAAAGATGGTTTGAATCCAAATTCTTCAAACTTTGAATCATAATGCAATAGAGAAGAATTAGAGAAAAGATTGATACACAAGATTTTTATACTGGTCACTCAAACTTAAGCTACATCCAGTTTGTTAAGGCAACCCGAGTCTGACTTTGCACTATTTCAAAAGATTTACAAAGTTTACACTCTTACACTTTCAAAATAAGCAAAAACACACACAAAAGACTCTTGAATCACACAAGAATCACAACAGCACAACAAGACTCTCCTTACAAACCAGGAAAACCATCAGGCACACAAACAAAGCTTGAGAAAGATCAAACCCCAATGGCAGCACATCCCTACCTACCACAAACACCTTCTCCAAGCTTCAAACACAAGCAAAAAGCTCCAAGAATTGATCCAAGATCAATCTTCAACAGCTGCAAATGGTATGATCACGAAAGAGAGAGAATTCCAAGGTTTCCAAAACACTTTCACGCTAAAAAATGGTCTTGTTACCTCTCTTTCGAAAATCACAGTACTTATAGTCAAACTGTTTCGAAATTCAACAGGTTGATTTCACTTAACTTAAGTGAAATCAGTCGATTAAAAAATAAATCAATTGATTGAATAAGTCATAACTTAAGACTACTACAATTAAGCTTTTAACCTATTGAAAATTCATTCAACAAATTAAAAGACACATTTTAACCTGTTGAAAAATATTTCAACAGATTAAAGACACTATAAAGACCAAATACAGGTCTACAATGTGAATTACAAACATGAAGCATTCTTTTCTAATGATTGATCCATATGGAGGGCATGCGTTCAAGACTTGTTCAACATGCATAACATCAAATCTTCATAACTTCATCAATGTAAGCATGATTCCAAAGCAATGGCTTCAAGTTACTTCAACGAAGCTTCATCAAATTTTCATGAAACACATCATTCAAGTTTCACATGTCAACACTTCCTATTCAACTTATTTAAACCATTCAAACGTTCCTATTATTCTTTTTAGTTCCATTCTTTCCAATGTGCTATGAACCTTTATACCTTGATTCCATCAATGGAGAAGATAATGGAGTTGAGGATGTTTGCAATGATAGAAGCTTGTTATAATTATATGGTAATGAAGTTTAATCAAACATGTGCCTTTTTATCATTAACATGTTGGTGTCCCTTTCATTGGTGGTCGCTTTCATTGGTGGTCGCTTTCATTCTTTCAGAGGTTGCTCTCGCTAGTGATCCTTAGTGCTCTCGCAAACGCTAGGTTTAGGGTTTGGGTATTTCCTATCTCAAGGACACTCCATAAGTTTCAAACTTCACTACAATAGTCTCGTCGTTATCCTTCATTCTTCTTTTTTCCCTCTCCCTCGCTTTGTTTCACTTCTTTTGATTTCCAGATTGGGAATTCTAATTTATGAAATTAGTTATCTGATAGCATATGGGTACTTGGCTATTTTTATATATATTGATTTATGATATCATCTGTCAAACGCCACAACAAAAAGGTAGAGGAAGCAAAGTAAGGAGTGAATGACAACAAGGGTATTGAGGGTTTGAAGGTAACGAGCAATAGTGAAATTAGAATTTCATGAAAATTTTGGGAATGAGACTTTCTATTTCAGTTGTGTCTAAAATCAACATAGAAAGTTGAAACTTTCTATACCAGTTGTATCTATAAAATTCCAACACTGACGTAGAAAATATTTTTTAACTGACATAAAAAGTCTTCCTTGTATTAGTGTTTACTTTTAAGAAAAGTTATAAAACATCAACTCACCTTCTGATGGTGTATAACCTAGGTTTTCTTCCAAGAATATGATTTAAATGAATATTCCGACGCAAACAAAATATATAAGAGTATAAGAAGTATTTTCATAGCATTTTTTTATACTCTAGAAATATTTTGTAAACTCTTTTCAATTCCATGTTCCGGAAAGTACTTCTCATAATGTTAAGAAAATAAAATATGTTTCGAAAACTACTTTCTAAAATGTTGAAAAGTTAAAATGTGTTATCTAAGAACCTATAAAAAAATATAACAAGTAAAAAACTTGATGAATGGTGTAAAGAAAAAGAAAAAACGTGTTGAGTAACGGAGTAGGCGAAAGATAAAATGGTAGTGAAAAATTAAAATAGTTAGTGAAGAATATAGATGGAAGGAATGAAAATTATAAGTATAGATGAGATTAATAAAGGTTGAGTGCAGTTATACAAAGCAATCGCTATATGTAATTACACTCAGTAGGGGATGCATCAGACAAGTGAATGTTAAATGATAGAGGAGTAGACGAGTGTTGAAGCAGAGTAGATGAAAGGTGATTAATACGAGAGTAAAGTAGATGGTATTAATGAAACTTAATTCTTTTAACGTTTAATTAATTAATGTACATATTATTTTATTAAATCATTACTAAGCTCGAACAATAATAACGACACACTAATGCAGTGGGTTCCATTCTTATCAATGTACTATTTATCTACAGTTATTTTCTTTTAAATGTGATTTTTGTCCCTTAACTTTCAATAAATTTTGGAATTAGTTTATTTTGAAACTTTGGACCAAATTAGTCATTCACTTTGAAATAAGTGAATTTAGTCCTTTTAATCAAATTTTGTTCGGTTTATTTGATGTTTCATACATATTTTAGGATTGTATTTGAGTTGTTTATATTATTTGACATATTTTTTATTTAATATTAAATCAAATCCTAGTATGAAACGCATTTGCAATATCAAATAAACTTTACGAAATTTGATTAAAAAGACTAAATTCACGTATTTCAAAAGAGAAAAGACTAAATTGGTATAAAATTTCAAAATGAACTAATTTCAAAATTTATTAAAAATTAAGAGAAAAAAACATATTTAACTCTTTCTTTTTATTTACAATTATCTGAGGGAACACTTCAAAACCAAGTTAGGAAAACTAACTACTTTTCCTGCATAGTTTTTAAAAAGTCTACAGAAATTTTTATTTTTTTTTCTTTTCCTTAGGGATTTTGATCAATAAGTAATTTATTTATAAATAACTATCGCAGAATTTAAAAATTCAAGTGAGATATTTTTGTAAAATTTTCTATGAAAAATATATGTACAAATTTTCATGTGAAAAGTTTTATTATAATTTTTATTGTTTAAAAATCAATTGGTACTTTCTATTATAAATTTAAATTTTGCAAATAATTTTCCTATTAATTCTAAATTAACTCGTAATTTCTTGTAAAATAATTTCACAATTATTTTTTTTCTTGTAAAATTGAATTTGTGAGTATTTTTTTTATTAATATTTTGTAAGAAAATTTCCACAGGAGTTTTGTTACAAAAACTTTTTAGAAAAATATAATTTTTATTTTCTCCTTATTTATAGATAAAAAACAACTTATAATAAATGATTTATTTATTTAATTAATATTAATATTTAAAAGGATAAATCACAAAAATAGTACTTAAAATATAAATGAAAAAAAAAACAGTTTTATTAGAGCATTTTATTTATTGAATCGTTTAATGTTTGAAAATCCAAATCTTCTTGTACACTTCTAACATGGAGAGGAAATCCGAGCATAGGCATTTACTTCTTGCACCCACTATCATCTCCGGAATTTATTTTTTGAAATATAATAAATAATTCCAAAAATATTTTCAAAAAATAGAAAAATCTCTCCTTTTAAAAAAAAATATTTTTGGGAAGTATTTTGATGGGGTGGAAAAAGAGGTTTGATGGAGTGCAAGAAGTAATTGCCCGAGCGAAAGACACCTATTTATTTCAATAGTTGTGCGGTCCAGTAAAAATATTTCTAGTCTTCAATAACCCAGAAACCATGGCTGCTAAATCAAGTGGAAAAAAAAAAACTGGGACAATGTAGGTTTTATATTCCAATCTAGACTTAGTGTACCCTAGACTAATGAGTTTTTGAATCAATATTTTCTCCGATTTTGCTTGCAATCCATTAAAGTTGCAATATATCAATAATAAAGCATTCAAAATTGAAGTAGTGAAAAGAGTTAATAGCAATGAAAAAAAAGGGTGCACTTGTAACTAAGTGAACAGAGGAATGTATCGGCATGTTCAAATTCTTATACATCAGTGAGTTGTTTGAGTAATATGCAAAAATTATAAAATAATTATGTATATCCAAATAGAAAGTTGGAACAATGATATAAGTTCTTAAATATGTTTGAGAGAGACTGCAACAATTAAATATGTTTGAGAGAGATTGCAACAATTTGACATATCCTAGTGGCACATCTTCAATTATAAGTCAGCATTAAAATTAAAATTATGTTTTTTTAATATAAAGGCCTAATTAATATTTTTGTCTGTTTTGTTCGCTATATTTATTTTTTATTTAATTGAGTTTTTATTTTTTTAAATATTCAATTAATTTTTTATTTTTTTTAAGAAAGATTTAATGTAGTTATTTTCGTTAAATTAATGTTAGTGTTATTTGAATAATATTTTGCATCCTTAATTTCTTTTATAATTTTTATTTTGATTTTACTAGCTAATAAATTTAGCAACTCATTTTGTATGTTATGCATGAGGTAATGATTATGAATTTGATCATCTTTAATTTGATAAATATGATCTTGCATAATGAGATCAAATTCTACGATCATTTCACTTAAAAAATTTTCATTAGCTTATTGATGAATCTTTTCATTGTTTTCACAAAAACCAGTTATTTTTATCAAAAGTTTTAACAATTACAATAATTCATAACAACACACTTCCCAAGTGTTCTCTATCTCTATTTATTTGTTTTTGCACATATTTCTTTATTATTTTATATTTTGCCAGTCTCATTTCCAAATCGATCCATGCATTCATATTAGTAATATGCTTATTCGTTACATAACTCTTCAACTTAACACTATGATTTATCCAATCTAGTTTACTTGTACAAGAAACAACATTAAATAATTTGCAACAAAAACAAAATACTCTATCGAAATCTCAAGAATAAATTAATCAACTTCTTTCGTGTTTCTTTCCATTTGCAATATTTGAATATAATTTGATGAAGAAAAGTGCCTAGAATGTTTATTCTTTAGGAAATCTATATCAATGATTTTAATAGGGCTTTTTTCTAGTAATAAATCTCTCAAATTTGTATCAATATTCTTCCATTGGCTATGTATATTTTCATCAAGAGTATAATCATCATTTAGTCTCTCAATTTCCTCTTCGTAATTAGAGTTGTCAAATTGGGTCATAACCCATGAGCCAACCCGGCCTACCAAGAATCCAACCCACCTGGGTTGAACCTGTGGTGAGCTAGGTTGGTGCATGGTCACACACATTATGTTGGGCTTTACATTGTTGGGTGTCGTTTTTTAGTCAAACACGTTGGTGGGTTAGCAAATGGAAACCTAGCTTCAACCACAAATAGTAAGGAGATTGGCGTAACTCTGCATCTCAACTCAATGACAAACATCAATCGCAACTTAACAAACAAACAACTTTGCATCTCACTCCCTCACTCACTGTCGGCTTGTTTTTTTCTTCTGTTCTTCTGGTATTTTTTTATTATATAAGCAATCACTTTATGACCTCATATGTTTTCTTCCTAATCGTAATTTTCCCCATTTTTCTTTTTCTTTCCAGTTCAAGTGTTTAATGAACAATTAAGGTTCTTGCTCTGCATCATGTACCATATTGATCTACTGAGGTTCCCTGACAACAAATCCAAGGTACAATTAGTTTGCTGAAAAAAGATGTTGCATTCAATAAAAGATGAGGTCATTATTTTTTGTTTCCATTCTTCAAGTACATAATGCTTGTATGCTTACCTTGCACTGTTAAAACTACATAAATGACGTACATAAATGATGATAAAATGTGTAACCGTGAAGTCCAAGCAAAGTACTTCTTTAATATTTGAATATTAAAAAGCATAAACAATATTATAATATTGTAAAGTTAATTTGATCGATACTAAGTGTGATTAGGGAATAAACAAATAAAAATTGACAAAGTATTTGGTGAAATTAAAACATGAACTTCGTCAATTTATATTCATTGGTTGGTTGTCGTATTTCATTATAGAGAAGAGAGACTATAACACTTAAATCCTTCAACTATTTTATCACCATCTGCAAGTGTGAGTGTCTAATCAGAAGTAGAAGGAAAATCACTAAAAGTAATGTTATTACATATTAATAAGGTTGAAAGAAAATAGTGAGCATGTGTGAATTTGTTGGATCACAAAAAATATAAATTCACTATGACTGAGAAATCCATACACAAATTATGAATTACTAATTCATGATAGAAATAGGTGTTCCTTTTAGTTAGAACACTAAGAAAATTATTACAATTTAAAATAATTAAGTTTATAGTTTTAAAGTATGTTAAACATTTAAATTTACCATGTATTTATTGTTGTATTCCCCTGCATGACACTCGCCTCATCTACAAGCACTTTGCAACTTTTCATTTCGTATTCATTTTTGTCATAATGAGCTTTTGCTTTGTTAAATATTAGTTCATACTTCATAAAATATTAGTCCATTCTTTTAGACTTGAGCGATTGATTAATGATGTTATATTATGCAATTATTACAAAACAAAATGAATTATGAAACAATACATGATCAATGTGTTAATGATAATTTGAATGATTCTTTGCCACCAACCATAGAAGAAAATGAGAATGAGGATATGGATTTTGATAGAGAAAGTAAGAGACCTAGGGAAACTACTTCTAAGGTTTGGGATCATTTTATAAAAAAATGGTATAAAAGATGGTAAAGAAAAGGTAAAATGTAATGCATGTGGTGTAGAGTATGTTTATGGTGGTACAAAAGTAGGGATGTCATCAATGTTGCGTCATTTGTCAAAGTATGTGATCCTAAAGAAATTAAAAGACAATGACGTGGGAAAAATGATAATTGATCATACTGGGAAATTAAGGTCTAGGAAAATTGACAAAAAAGTTGTAGATGACCTTATTTCAATGGCTATTATTCAACAAGGGCTTTCATATACTTTTATTGAATATACATGGATTAAAGAATTACTTGTATATCTAAATCCAGAAGTAAGAGTTTCAAGTAGGAATATAGTTGTGTCTAATATTTCAAAAAAAATTCATGAACATAAGGAAAGGGTGAAACTTGCAATGTGTAAATCTCATAGCCGAATTTGTTTGATATCTGATTGTTGGGCTTCTATAAATCAAGAAGGATTTATTTGTTTGACTGGTCATTTTTGTTGATTCTAGTTAGAGGTTGAATAGAAAGATTATTGCCTTTAGTGAAATGGAACCTCTACATACTGGTCATGATTTGACATAAAAAAATTTTGCTTTATTACTTGATTAGGGAATAGATAGAAATTTTTTTTTCTATCACATTAGACAATGCTAGTGCCAATGAAGTGCTGCAAAAAGTTTTGTATGAGCAATTGAAATTGCAAAGTAGTTTGATATGTAATGTTGATTACTTTAATGTAAGGTGTAGTGCACATGTATTGAATATTATTGTTCAAGAGGGATTAAGGGTGGCTTCTGATGCTTTGCATAAGATTGGAGAGAGTATCAAGTATGTGAGAGGATCAGAGGCAAGAAAAATTGCATTTAAAGAATGTTTTATTCAAGTAAGGGGTATTGATACCAAATTAGGTTTAAGAATGGATGTTGCTACTAGATGGAATTCTACCTATCTTATGCTTGAGACTGCAATTAGATATTGACGTGCCTTTGGATGCTTGGCTATCCGTGATAAAAATTATGTTCATTATCCATCAAATGATGAGTGGAAAAGGGCTGAAAAAATGTGAGTTCTTGAAGCCATTTTATGTAATGACTAATTTGATTTCGGGTTCTTCTTATCCAACTTCTAATCGCTACTTCATGCAAGTTTGAAAAATTGAATGTTTGTTGCGGGAAAATGCAAAAAGTGATGATTCGACGATTAAAGATATGTCATTGAGTATGATGAACAAGTTTAGTAACTATTGGAATCACTATTGTGACACTCTTGCTATTGGGGTTATTCTTTATGCACGAATGAAGTTTGAAGCAATTTGGTTTTGTTATTCAAAGATTAATCATTCTACTTGTGAAGAAAAAATTAGTATTTTAAAGGATAACATGTATAAGTTGTTTGAAGAAAATGTGAAATTAAATCCAAATGAGTTAAACAATTTAAGTTCTCAAGTTGCCCATTCAACACAACTTGTTTCTTTTACAAATGACATTAATTTTTTTCTCATATTGTCATAGGAATATGTTGATTATTTGAGCCAACATGTTAATGACATGGGAAGGTATGAATTGGATCTTTATTTAGATGAAGGGAATCTTGATCCAAAATTTTTTTATAAGTTGGATGTATTGAGCTATTGGAGGGATCATCGAGATCGTTATCCAAACTTGTCTAAGATGGCTTGTGACGTGCTTAGCATTCCAATCACTATTGTTGCTAGTGAGTCTGCCTTTCTTCTTTGTTCTCATGTGCTAACTAAATATCATTCTTCCATTCTTCCAGAAAGTGTTGAGGAACTCATTTTAACTCAAAATTGGTTGCATGATTTTGAACTAAATGATATCATTATTGTTAGTATTATGAGATTAATTTAATTATTTATTATTAGTCTCTAAATATTATTAGTTAACATTCTTTTTTATTGTAGATGAGGATAAAGAAGATGCTTCAAGAGATGAAAATATTATCGATAAGTGACAAAAATGCTTTGATCTTAGATAGTAATTTGTATTTTTTTTTTGTTTGAATTGGAGTTTAACATTATTTTGGATTGTATTGAAGTTTATTTAGATTTTAATTAGAATTCTAATTTGTGACTTAAGAAAACAAAATTGTATTTTTTTAATTAAGTGGGTCAGTGAGCCAACCCGTTTAACCCACCAACCCATGGTGAGTCGGGTTGGGTTCAAATTTTTTTAGCTCGCTAATAAGTGAGTCAGGTTGGGTTAGCCCACTAAGTGGCTAACCCATGGTGGGTCGGGCCGGGCTGGGAGGCCCATTTTGACAACTTTATTCGTTATCATGAGTTTGAGAATAAAAATTATCTTCATCACTAACTACTTTTCTTTCTCTATTGTTGCTTTCACCTATATTAATATTGTTATTATCTTGTTCATTATAGAGTATTTGTTTGTATTTTCTAATTCATTTTTCTTATATATTTTTGTAAATTTATCCATAGATCCTTTTTATGATGCAATTAAAGCCTAAACTTTTATTCTCTTATAGAGCTTTGAATAGTCTGATTCATATTTTCTAGTTAACATATCTACGTATTTTTATATGAAATAAAAAATTATAAGATACAAAACACTACTAAAGATAAGTATATAAAAAAACTATGAGTTAAAAAAAATAAAACCTAGTTTTGGTTGTTAATAAAATAAACTCTATTGTATGTTGAAGTCTCGAGTCTCTTACTCTTCTTTAGTTAGTGCATAAATTTAACTTCCAAATTTTAACTTTTTTCATAAACGTACACAATTTATTTTGATATTAATCATTAATAAAACAATTTTAAAAAAGTTATTTTAACGACTAATCAGTTATTTGATCAAGATTTGAGGTAGAAGCTTATACAATGAAAAACTATTGTATTAGATTTAAGATTACTAAATTAATTTTTTTTAATAGAAAAAAATTATAATTTAATAAAGGAACATGTAACCAAGACCTACTTACGGTCTAAGCAGGTAAATTAAGTGAATAATATTACAACAAGTTTTATTTTTTGGCTTTCAATCTTTTACCTGATATGACACATTGTCACATTAAAAAGGAAAAAGTGTCAATTAGTTCCTTCTACCACTTGAAATAGAGGTAGTGAGAGACATGCACAATACATAAGAGATTAGAATAAGCTAATGAGTATTGACTAATGTGTCAAACTGAATTACTGAAGCAATGTTCAAGAAGAAAGTAAAAGAATAGAGATAAATAATCAATCTTTTTTTCCTAAACAAAGATTTTTAGACACCATTAAACGATAGTTTTGTACTTTTAATCATTTCAAGTTCTTTGCAAGTATTTTTGAAATTCGTCTTCAAAGCTTTATATGCAACAACAATTCTATCATTATTAGATATAACTTCATTAAATGATAACTTAATATAATGTAGGTTAGAAAAATCTACCAATTCCTCAAATTCATCTTATATGGAGCTATTAGCAACATCTACCCTAAGACCAATATGATCTTTCTTTTTTTCGGCCTCCAAACTTGAAGAATCCAAATCTTTCGAGATTTGTCAACACCTTTGTCACCTAAGGAATTAGCAAAAATTCTTAGTTTCCCCCTTAATGTGTATAGGAAGCCAACCAAGGTGTCAATCCAAGGAAATGCAATTTATTTTATGGCTAAATTGAGTTTATGATCACCTCAAAACTAAACAAACAAAGAGGGAGTAAAATGAATGAAAAATATACTCTAAGACAATGCAAATATGTCAATGAAGCAATGCAAAAACTACAAAGATAGAACACATACACATACCAATTCGCTTGACAACTTTTTAAGGGAAAGGGACGAAATCTCTTCGTATTGAGTGTGTGAGAGGTTTAAAATGGTGAATGAATATGCATAACTATTGAGAGACATACCATGAATGATTTCAAGGTCCTAGGTCATCCTAATTTTATGCCTAAATGCAAAATAGAAAACTGTTTGATGAAATGTCTCAATGAAACCCTAGGTTTCACCAAGTGTTTAAGAAAATGCTTGAATGAACCACCCTAGGAATTATGCAATGCAAATGGTCTAAACTCATTTATATATGACTAAATATTCCAAATTAAAGATTAAACTGAATCAAAAACTAAAAAATCCCAAGATCAATAGTTAAACTAAATTTACCAGCAAACACTCAAAATAACTTTTGATATCAACTATGATTATGCAGATTTTTGGGTATGATGCAATGTTATTGATCCAACCATGTTTCTATATACCTAAGTATGTAAATGAAATTTTTAAACCTAATCAAATATGCTTGAAACACAAATTCATTGTTTGAATGAAATTTGGCAACAAAGCTAGTCAACCTTGATTTTGATAGCAAAAGGAATTATGCTTGATTTCAAGTTGTTATGATATCATGTGCATGAATTGGTATTTTTAACATATGAACATGCATATTATAGTGCTAATTGAGGATTAAAATAGAAAATTGGAAAGAATATGCAAAAACTAAAAAACGCCTAGTTCTATAGATGCATGTGAACATAAAATCTACTCAATGGGTCCAAAACGGTAAAATGCTATGAAACAATGAATACTTGATACCAACAAGAATATAAACATTAAGCAAACATGTTTGAATGCTTAAATCACTACTGAAATCAAGAAAACACAAAAATCACACTTGAGATCAAATGAAAAACATGTAGCGAGAAAAATAACTAGAATACCTACTTTTTGGATTTTTTATGATTATTGCTTCTAATCCTAGAACTATGAATGGGAACATGTTAAAAATGATGGAAATGATTAAAAACAACAAGATATGACATAAATTGAAATTAAAACTCAAAAACAGTATTTGGGTTGTGAAGTATGAAAAAGGATTTTTAAGGCAAACTAAAAAACATGAATCTTGATAAATGATTTCCATCAAAAGGTGAAAATCACGAACCAAATCTTGTGAAAAAGGGTTTGACAGAAAAATGGTTGTGGCGGAAAAATTGATTTTGGAGGCCATGAGAGTGAATTCTAAATTGCAAGAAGAGATCAAAGAAAGTTGTAAAATGTTGGGAAAGTAAAGAATAATGCTGGAAAATATTAAAGAGCATTGAAACAGTAAAAGAAAAACAAAATTTTATTAAGAACAGAAAAAATAGAGATTGAGTTTAGAACAAAATCACTATGAAGATCCTTAAAGACTCCTCCATCATTGTGACTTGGGTCTCCAACATTCTTCTTCACGAAAGCTATCCCAATTCTCAGAGAGAAAATGTCATAAACTATGAAATTTTGTAAAATTTAATGTTTTGTCCCTTCCTCCTCCTCCCTCACCTACCCACCTCCCTCACTTTCTTCTTCCTACTATAATCTATTTAAAGAAAAAGAATACAATGAATATGAGAATACTAGACACTCATAGGTACAATGTATGGCTGTAACTACTTATGCTCTCTTAAACTTTTTAACAACTTGATGTTGATATGCAGCCCACGAACTAGTCCAGGTGCAACTAAGACCACTCCAAGCTAGTTTCCTCATGAAGTTTACATTTTTGGCTCAATAACTTCTTCAGCTCTTAGGTCACTCTCCAAACTTCATCATGTCTTCAAAGCTCCTCTCAACTCCAATTAAAAACATAATTATAACTCAAGTTAAGGCAATTCAAGAGGGTTAACTCAAAGTTAGAGCCAAGTTCCACCTATACTAGTCTAGATATTAAAGACTCCAAACTCAGTAAACTAAAAATCACCATAAAACACTTTTTTTAACATGTTTTCTATAAAACTTAGATTTCTATTAAAATGGATGAAAATGACTCAAAAATAGAAAATAAGAAGAATAAAATTCCCAAAAAAGTGCTCTTATTAGCTGAAACTAGGCTTAAATTGACACTTAACAAGGTTGTCAATAGGTTCTTCTTATGGAACATCTTGTGTTTTTTCTCTCTTTCATTATTGTCTTGCTCTAGACATGCTTGTCATTAATATCATAATTTCTAAGTACGGTTCCAAAAGATTGTAGTCTATTTAGAAGAGTTTGAAGTCTAGCAATCATAAATTATATGGACTCATTCTCTTCCATTATGAACATATCAAATTGATGCCTTAGCAAGGTAAGCTTGTTGTGTCTAACCTCCTTCAAACTTTCATGACCCAGAGCAGAAGTTCCCACATCTTCTTGGTAGATGACATGATATGAACCTTAGAAATCTTCTTTTTTAACAAAGCACACAACAGATTGTGCCTAACTTTGACATTTAACTAATGTTGATTGTAAGACCCGCGAATTTAATTAATTAAATAAATAATTAAATAATAAATGCGGGAGGCTAGTGCATTTATGACATTAATTTCTTTTATGTATGACATGGAAAAGTACTAGCTCAAGTGGTGGAAAGTACTTTGATTATGTGAGAGGACTTGTGTTCGAGTCCTATGTATGCCAATTATGTGTATTTTGTTATTAAAGTTTTAATAATATGTTGGGCCACACTCAGTATGAGATAATGCTTGAATTGTATGTGTTAGCAAGAAACATGGGTTGGCTTGAGGGTTTAGAGTTGATTTAACTTTGGCATGGTGTGGGTTCGAACCTGGGTGGACTCAAATTTAACTTCCTTTTTGCTAAAAGGTTGTGTGGCTGAATATGAATAGATGAGAGAGACCTTAGCAGAAGGGATTTTGCACTTCTCCACAAATATAATTTGTTTCTTTATTCTAAGCGGTTATTCTATTCTTGGTAATCAAGAACTTGTTCTTATTAACTCTTTGGTTCGAGAATTTATATATAATTTAAGTGACAC
>Ga0214543_1004288_pt1 | contig 27172 bp, 9 predicted proteins | sample CNSS2metaG_FD_160094 | JGI IMG/M metagenome (GOLD analysis project Ga0214543, IMG submission 160094) | Root nodule microbial communities from cowpea collected in UCLA plant growth center, Los Angeles, California, USA - CNSS2 | ecosystem: Host-associated > Plants > Roots > Nodule | place: USA... | reverse complement strand
ATATTAGGGATGTCAAAAAAATTCGTACATGCGGATAAAACTTGCAACGAATAGAAAAAGATACTGTAAATGAATATCTGTAAGTAACAAGTACGAGTATTTTTAGTATCCGCATGTTAACAAGACAGTTACAAGTATCATAGTATCCGTATTCGTTGATACATGTATCCGTTATAATTTAATTTAAATTAAAAAAAAACATGATTAAAATATTAACATATTGATTTTGAATAAGTTATATTTTTATCAATTAGTTTAAAAAAAATTATTTCTTTGTAAACTGTCATTCAACACTATTTAAATGAATTATTTAAACTTTGTTTAAAATTTATAAATGTTCTGTATTGTATTTTATTTGAATTTACGATTAAAATATGTTGTTAAATATAATTTTTATTTTTTTGTAAATACCTACGGGTACCGTAGATATCCATAAATATTAAAAAATGATGCAGGTACTCAGATAACAAATATCCAACGGATATTGATACAGGTACGAGACAAATATTTATCTAGTGGGTAGGGTACGAAAGAACTACTACTCGTATCCTATCCACTCCGTTGACATCTCTAATCAATACAAACGAGTAATGACTGATAATGAACATTTTATAAGAATATTTAGAGCGTTAAGAAAAAAAATGCATTTAGAAATATGTGATTCAGATAAAATATTAACTAATTTTCTTATCAATAATAACACAATAAATATCAAGATCTCTCCACTAATATAGAGTAATAAATAACTCTCTTATAAAAAATGGAAACAATAAATGTGTTTTCTCTTTCTCTTTTGTTTTTTTATATGAACAGTGACAATTCAATTTTCAATATTTTTGTTGAAAAGAAACTAAAGACAAAACATACAATGTCTCTATATACGCAATTAAACAAACAGACTCTTAATCAATTTTTGATAAAAGAAATGTTCACCTTCTCTTTAATATCTAATCATACTAATAAAAAATATAGTTATATTATTTCAAAATAAATTATTAAATTATTAAAAATATTTTAATTATTTAAAATAATGATACCTATGAAAATACGTATTTATCTCCTATTTAAGAAAAAGTAAAATATCACTCTACATAATATTCTATAGTTGGAATCAAGTTCGAGTTCTATATTAAATAAAGATAGAAAAAATAATATATAAGAAAAAGTTTTAAAAATTTAATAAATTAAAAATAATAGGTTAAATATATTTTTAATTCTTAAATTATGACACAAAATTGAATTTCGTTATTATCTCAAATTTTGATATTATATGATTTCTCATCTTTAAAAATGAATGATTAAAGTCATCTTCATAAAAAAAACATTAAGAATTTATCGTGACAAACAATATTGTCACGTTTGTGTTCTCGTGTATCTATATCAACATGTAAACATATGACAACACATATTTAATGTTATTTGGTCACAAGAACTACACTTATTAATAAAGTTTAAGACTTAAAATAAGTCATAATTTAAGAAAGAAAAAAATTTCAATTTCACATGAAAATTAAAAAATTAAAAATATATTTAACATTTTAAAAAATTTATTTAAACACTAACATGCCTTATTTATTTCAAAATAATCATCAAAATTTGTTCCCATGAACTTAATTTAAGTTTAAATATCTTAAATAATAGTTAAATTTTAAATAAAATAATGTACATATTAATTTGCAATATAATAAAATTATTAAAAAAATAATTCAATAAAATAGAATAGAATGATATATATATATATATATATATATATATATATATAGTTGTTAATATATATATTTCTACTAGTTGACTGTATAATAAAATATTAGTATAATTGTTTTTGTTAATTAATTATAAAATAATTTTTCATATAATATTATTCTTTGATTGGAATGTATATAAACTTAAGTCGGCATTGAGAAATCAGACATATCATAAAAGATGTCAATAATAGAGTTATTATGTTAAATATATTTATAATTCCTTAACGGTCAAATTCTATTGTATTTCTCTCTCAAATTTAAATAATTAAAATTTATTAATAAATGTAGTCCTCATAAATATTAAAAGTTTGATCATATGAGAACGACATTGTCACAAGTCATGTGTTAACATCACAATGTTGTTCTTCACATAAACAAATTCTTAAAGTCATTTAACAACGGGAACTTTCATTTATTTTTTAAGTTTTGAACGAAACAATTTTAAAATTTAAAAAAAGATAAAATTTAATTTCAAGCACACTAAAAGTGTTTTTAACCAAAAATAATATAATAACCTTTTATATATGTCTGCTAACTATTTATTTAATATTAGATCTATGCTGTGTATTCTCAATTAAACTCTTGAGAAATTCTAACATTTTCCTATTTAAGTAAAAAACAAAAACTGCCATCTTATAACCATCGAGACAATCCCATCATCCAATCAAAATCATACACATTTCACATTCACGATTTCTTTGGATACACTTTTTAAGTACTTCTACAGCAATTAAAAGCCTTATTTGAGTATTTCTTCTAATTCCATTTTAGAATGTTTGGAAAAAAAATATTCTCACAATTCTTGAGAAAAATTAGTAAGTGAAACTCACTTTATAATTTAAAAGATATTTTATATTGGTAATTTTTTTGCAAAGATAGTATAATAAGGGGTTAAACAATGTATTACTATAAATATGGAAACATAAGTAGATCTTTCTAAAACTTTGTAATTGTAATACTTATGTTAAGCTTCTGTATTTTTAGTAACACACTATTAATTTATATCCTTCTAAATTTTCTTTCCATTTCAAAAACCCATGAACAATTATATCTTGTCACATTTCAAGAGTTACCTGAGTTTGAAGATATTCATTTGCGACAACGAAAATAACATTATGGATATAATTTCTCGTACGTGTTTTAAAATATAAAATATGAGTTCCTCATTTAGAAAGGAGAGTAAAAAGGATAAATATATCTCCATAAGTAATTTATATAAGTTATTTGTTTATTGGCTTCTTTAAAATATGAACATTATGAAAAAGACAACTATTTTTCTCTCTTCTGAAATCCTTTTTTTTTTATTTCTTGTTATTTCGTTTTTGTTTTTGTTCTCATTTCTGTCATTTCTGGGAAAAATGTGACTCATATTTTCTTGATCTTATTTATTCAATTTTTATTAGTATTTCTTTTGTTATACAGAGAAAAATTATAATTTATTTTATTTTTAGGATATATCTTATTGTGTTGTCAATTCTTGTATATTTTGGTTCACATGCTAACGGTTATCTTTTACTTGGCCATAGAGTCTACAAGAAAATATACAATATATATATTGAAAAATACATATCGAGCTTTGTTATATTTTATTTCTTTATTGTGCTATGCAAAAATAATAATCTATTTCAATATGAACTTTTGGACTAATATTATAGTTATTTCATGTATTCCATTTTAGATAATAATTAATCTTAATTAACTTTTGATAAATTTGGACATTTTAAATTAAGTCTTTATTAAAAAATTTAGATGATTGAGTATTATTATTTTTCTAATTATGTGATATGATTGTTGTACTGTAACGTCCCATTTAAATAGATTAATCTACTAAACAAAACATCGTATAGTTATAATAATTGGGAGCAACGCTGACAAAAGAAACCAGAGGTAAAGAATATACTTTAACAGTCATCCATAGGAGTACTTAGGGGGAACCTGGGCATACAACACTACCATAAACAAAACAATTCTAAAGTTTAACGATTGTGCAAAAGAAATGCTCTAAGAGCTTGGAATTACAAGGCACTAGGGCCATAGAACTTCTTTGAAAGCCATATCAACGGGCCCACTAGGCTGCACTGCTACCACCATCAGGCCTACCTCCAGAAGCATTCCCATCTGCTCCCACCAAGGGTGATCATCGCAAAAGAGAGAACATAACAAGAACATAAACAGGAATGCAAGGGTAAGCTAGCGTATTAGGAATTTTATCATGGCATAATAGACAAGTACATAATCAGTACAAACATGTAACATTGTAGGCACAGAAAATCATGTTATACAAACAAACAGGACCCTATGACTCAATTATCCGGATACATATACTAAGATCGGATTCACTGGACGCTTGCACTTGTGGTGGCCTCTACTGCTCTGCAGAGCCATTGCCAATGGGTTTCACCCTACCACACACAAGGTTAGCCTTTAAGCGTCTAAGGCCATTATCCTGCCAGAGACTAGGGCCTCCCGCTACTCTTACCACTTGGGTCAGTTTGCTCTACTTGAGACTCATTGACCTTTCAGAGCTTCGGGATGCAATCCTTACTTGAATCCATATCTTAATATATACACTACACACCACCATGAGATTTCCCCACGAGACTCATGGAATTACGCCTAACTCACAATCAGAATCATGTTTCTCATGCAATTTCCACCACTTTTGGTCATTCATCCAATTTTCATGTTAAAACATCACGCAGCCCCAAACCCATGATCAATCTCATACTAAGCATGCCAATTTCGTTCATAAAATCCAAACACCCAAGCATATTCACGTACATCATATTTAGGAAGAATAATCTAAACAATACATGCAACAAATCATCCAAACAGTCAAGAAAACATAGTACACATTCGCAAACTCGCTCAAGCGAGAAGCTGGCCTCACTGAAACAGCGGATTCTCGCCCAGGCGAGATATGCAACAGGGGTTTTCACGAATTCTCGCTTAGGCGAGACCTCCTCGCCTGAGCGAGACAGGGCGTCGCTCAAAACGTGGACTGGTCGCCTAGGCGAGCGTTCGAGGCAGAACCTTAGGCGAGCCTCTGATATTCTCGCCTAGGCGAGACGAGCTCGCTTGGGCGAGAATATCAGATCTCCCCCACTGTTCCGCGCATGCAACTCCAGAAACAACCACATCAAGCATTTTAACTCCATCTTACACAAGTACACGCATTCTCCAGTCATTTCATGCATAACAGTAGTGGAAACAAGCACATGCATTTAAAAGAGACGAAAAACTTAGCTCCCCTTACCTTGCTTAGATGCTAAAACGAAATAGACCCGTAACTAAGAAGTATTTCAGCTCCAAGGGCTAGAGCAGTGAGCTGAAACATGGAAATCAGCATAGAACGAGGTAAATAAACGGAACCCTAACTGACCAACATGCTCAAACAGCGGGAAAAGGGGAAAGAATGGATTAGAGGCTCTAAGGTTCAGCTTACCTGGAAAAAGAGATGGTTTTTGCTAGCTCTGAGACGGATAACCTTGTGCCCTAGCAAGATACCTTGTAGGGGACCAGAGGGGAAGAGGAAGCTGCTGTTTCTGAAAAGGGAGACAAGAGGCAAATGAGGCAACTGAGTGGGGTGTAAGGGTCCTACTGTAGGGCTGGTCTTGGACCTCCGAAAAGACTAGGCCCAAAACTTTATAACACTGAAAGAGGGGCTTACATGTACTATCTCGTTATTTTCCTTATTTTATATCAGTGTACTAAGAAATGTGAGATCGTGTAATTAATATAAAATAACATCATGTCATGGTTAATATAGAATGTCAAATGACTTTTACTATTTTAATTGAAGACGTATTTTAACAATGAGATCATATTATACTTTCGAATAATTTTCATATCATCATTAAAAATAAAATAAAATAAAATAAAAGAGTGTTCTCATCACATCATACTTGATAACTTCCACATCAGACAATCATGAATTGTCTTTGTCATATGGACCATTATTACTATTTAATACGTTTTTAATTAATGTAATAGAAGTCATTTAACATTTTAGATTTAGATTTAGCATGATATAATTTTACATTAACAACCAAATGATGAGATAATATATCGAATACTTAATAAAATCTCAGTTGATAATACAAAATTTATCATAAAATTAAAATTTAATTAAACTTAATAATTAAATATGGTAAGGCTACTTGTATCCAATATTTATCACTCTTTTTCTATCTTGAAGATTCTAAGTTTAAAAACGTATAAAAAAATTTATCTTTCAACTATCAGTTTTCTTCCACGCTAAATAAAGTAGAATAAAAGTTTTAAATAACTTTTTTACATCTGTTAATTTTAACATTTTTTTTTCCATTGAACATTATTTCGTTTTTTGAGTTACAGCGAATTTGATTCACAAATATTTGTCGTCGAGTAAACCATAATGAATACCTCCAACAAGTGTATTATTTGTACGTCAAATTCATATATAATATGGGCCCGATTAACAATAGGCTAAAAATTCATTAATTCAGCATATAAATTAAGTAACATTTTAAAAAATATCATTTAACTAATACATTAGTAAATTTAGAGTTAAATATATTTTAAATTCCTAAATTTCACACAAAATTAAAATATTGTCTCTATTTCAAACTTTAATAATGTTTGATCCTCAAACTTAAAAATAAATAAATATAGTTTTTCTATTCTAATTACATTATTTTTACTTGTCAAATAACATTTTCGATTAATGTTTGATATGTTTTAGCTTATCATGTTTAACTAAAAAAAATTAACATCTTTAAATAAAAAATATATTAATTGTTAGAACTAGATTTTTAAGCCTAACTCAATCCTATAAAATCAACTTGTAAAGTGAGGTTTGCACCTCACTTATATACTATGAAATTGCCTCATCTCTAGTCGATGTGGGACTTCCAACACACCCCCTCACGCCGAGATATATTTATCTCGTGCGTGGGACTATAAATTAGTGGGTGTTAGCGGCCTGATATCGGATGAAACAAAATGTTCAAGAAAGTTCGCTAGGATAGGCTCTAACGTGACTCTGATACCATGTTAGATATGTGGTCATGAGAGAGAAGAAATGATGCCTACAAAAACGCACAAGAAAAGTTTGGGTGAAAAACAATTCAAAGAGAGCTTGATTGCTTATTGATTTATTAGAACCTTTATTCAATATATAGAGTATAATGTCCCATTATATAAAGAAAAGAGTAAAATCCAAATAAAATAGAATATTTGATAATAATAATAAAAGAGAATCAATATCTCTATCAATATAAATAAAAGCAGGAGATATATAACATCTTTATCATTTAGAATAAAACTAATTTTCAACTTGGCTTACTACAAACATATTTTAATCTTTAAATTTTTCATAAAAACACTCAACATGTTTAACAATATTAGTTATTGCATTTGCGAAAATAATTCGTACAAATACCATATTATGAAAATAAAAACCAATATATAATGATAAAACTAATAAATATATGTATTATTGGTAACGAAACATTTTATAATGGCAGTTAAATTAAAAATCGGTTTTGATATAATTTTAATAGTTATAAAAATCAATGAATTTACACTATTTATATTCTGTCTTAAAATATTTAATATTTTGTGACTGAAGTTTAGACTTATAGAATTAGGTAGCACGTGGTTTGGAGCAGCAGTTTTCAGTTTTGCACGTGGTTTTGATTTAACTAGATTTGTCTTCTCCAATAGTATCCCACCAACCAAACACGTTCTGTTATCCAAATTTGAATTTTGAATAGAAGATATAAAAGGGAATGGCCACATTGAAATTTGTATGGTGATGCATCACTTATAATATGTTCACCTCTGATTCAATAAAGTTGACTTGGATTTCTAAGATCTATAAATTAATTTTAAAATCTTGATTAAGTTCGGTTAAATTTTTTATATTGATTTTATTAGATTTAGTTTAACCTAGTTTACTTTTTTCTATTTTTTATTGGATTGGATTGAGTTTGATTAATTCAATCATGATTTTTTTGTTCAAATTTATAATTTCAAAACTTTTATATATTTTTGGATTTTTTAAAAGTGGTTTAAACTATTTAAATAATTTAATGTTACAAAAATATTGAATAATTATATTATTTTTATAATTAATATTAATATTATTTAGTATTTTATCGGGTTAAATTGGATTGGATCTCAAGTTTCATATCCAAATCATTTTTAATGTTGTAAAAAAATATTAAATACTATATTATTACTTGGCTATTTTCTAAAATTATAATAAAATAGGTAGTTTATTTCTGTTATCTTTTATTATATTTTCTTTGAATTCTTTGAATTATTTTATATATAGACTCCATAATTAGAATTTCATTTTGAGTAGAGGACGTTAGATTATCATTATCTGTTCTCTCAACTCCTTAGTAATGAATTAAGCAGCAACAATGTAAGTAATTCATCATCTAATACAATATCCATAGTGATCAACTAATTCCCCATTTTTTGAACTAATATGAGATTTTAGTACAAGATATAAATATACGTATATAAATTCTCAAGTATTTAATTATTGTAGCAAGTCAAGAAGAAAGTCAAGGTCATTGGTGAGCCTGTGTGATGCTTACGCAAATGCATACATGGTCAGTGGTGTGGATTTTAAAAAATCTACTTCTGATTATATGATGACTTTTGAAAGAGGAGCAATGTCATGCCAATTCACACTACAAATTTGTGTTGCTCTATCTTGTACATAAACACATATTGTTATTACAAAAGTTGTTAATGAGCTCTTATAGATGCAAAAATTCTTAAAAGAGTTCGGGTTATTACAAAAAACAAAATATATGTTTTGTATTATGATAGCCAAAGTGCAATCCATCTCAACAAAAACTCGAACTTTTCATTCAAGGTCAAGTCATATAAAAGTTCAATATCATTGGATATAATATGTATTATAAATGACACAATTATTATAAAGGAAAATCTGCACTAACGATAATGAGACAAATATGATGACAAAAATCTTACTTGCAAGAAAAATTGCTATATGCAAGCAGAAAGTCGATTTGGTTGATTATGGTCCCAATTAATTGGTGAGGGGAGATTTGTCAAGTCGGTCACTAATTTATTTGGTCTTTGTTGACTTTATTAAGAAAAACAGAAAAGAGGTATCTTTCTATATGAGCTACTAGTTTATTATGCAATTTAAAATAATGCATTAGAAGCTCCAAATGCCTTTAGTGAGAAAAGAAGTTACTTAAAAAGAGAGAAAACAAAAAGAAAATGTGCAAGCTTGAAGAATGAATATTATATTATATCTCATATATTTGATTTTCCCTATTGTTTAGCTAAATACCCATTAGGGTATTTTGTGTTGTTATCATTGATAAATATAATATTATTCTTTGATTGGGATTCCAAGAAAATTTTACGAAGTACCCATTAATTATTATTAGTAAAAATATTTACTGCATTTGGTCAGGTGAATTTTTTTTTTCACATTAATAAAGATAATATTGTTTTGTTTATCCCATTATTTTGCATATTATTTATATAGGAAATTATTGATTTACATTTTATATGTGTTTTTTTTTTTTTTTATATATATATATATATATATATATATATATATATATATATATATATATATATATATATATTTGTAAGACCTTAGAAAATGGTGTTCTACAAGCGATAATGATTTAAAAATAGCGAGACTCAATTATTTTAATATCAAGAGGTTTTAGTATAAATAGAATTTTTATAAATGAGTTTCATTATTTTAAAATAATTCATCTCTCTAGAAACCACTTTTCTAGAGTTCTCTGACTTCTCTCTAACGGTTCCTCCCCTCTGTTCGCCTCATTGAAGATCTAAGACCGTAAGAATGATCCTAGCGGCGAACTCTTCAAATTGGACCGATCAATTTCTTCATTCGTGTAAGTTAAGTTTTAGCCATTTTTCCTTGGTCTTCTTGTAGTTTTTGACGTATGTGAGGTTTTTCTGCTTGTATGTGTTCTTTTAATCTTCTATATGAGTCTCTATTGATCAATGATCGTAACGGTAGGTCTTGATTGTTCTTGTGTTGTTCCTAGGCATAGACAGAGCATCATGTGGAGATAAAGGTGTTGAGTTGTCTTAGGGTTGTTTGTGCAGTTTGGTTAGGTAACGGAAGCTAATTTTTTGTTGAATTGATCATCTTGAAAGTTAATTGTGATGTGGTTTGTTGAATTGATGAGTTATAGGTTGTATTGTTTGATTTTGATTTGTGTTTGCTCTTAGTTTGGGGAAAAGTCTAATATGTGTTTTGAGTGATTGGGTATCATTTTTAACTCTCTAAAATCATTTGGAATAAAAAACACTAAAAGAAAATGTGCCTAATTAGTCACGTACACATGACCAATTTTCCCAAATTGTTATTTCTGATACAACGTCGGGTGCATCACAGTGTCACCAAGCACTAGGCCCTTAACTTGGTATTGTCGGGCACCACTTTTGGATCATCAGGCACTAGAAGTCAGTGAATTTCAGGGGTTGGGTGCTGGGCACATTTTTCCAGCATCGGGCGCCACTATATTTTTTGGATCTGCATTCCTTTGGTAAAATGAAGATTTTCGCTTCATTAATCGTCGGATCGAGCTAAAATTTTGACAACTGATCTAGACACGTGATTATTCAATTTAATCAGTGGGATCTTTGTTTTGATGTCCGTGGTTAGAGAAATAGTTTTCACCATTTTGATGTACTTTATGTATAGTGTTATTTGCCCTGTTTGGCTTGTTCCTCTTATTTGACCATTTTAAGGTGTTTTGTGGTTGATGTGAAGTATGTTTATGGTCCTCATTATGATAAATTGAATATAATACGTTGGGGTGAGCATATGTGATGAAGTTTGAAGGATTTCAATGGAAATTCTTAGTGCTGTTATTCTTAGTGTATGCCTTTATATAGGGGCACTGACAGATCTTGACTAATAATTTTAGGAGAACCAAAATAATATACTCAGAATTCAAAATTTATATATTTAATTATTGTCACTAATACAATAAAAATGAAAATAAAAATGAATAAATAATTTAGTATAACTGTACCTACAAAAGAAATCACACATATATAAAGGATTGTCCTTCGTCCTTTAAGATTTTTGAACTCATCAATAATTGAATCAAAACTAAAATTTTCAACTATTTATTTTTCAATGTAAATATAAACACGTTCCAAAGAATTATAAAACATATTCCTCTAATTGAACAATATGATCATTTGTATCATGATTCAGGAAACCTGAAGAGAAGATATTGAATTTGAATTGTTTTCATCGTCACAAATATCTTTCTTTTTATCACTTCTAAAAAATAAATCTATTCTTTTATTCTTCATCAATATATCTATTTTTTTAAGTTTAAGATTAAAAAATAATTTATCATAATTTAATTAAAAAATTACAAATTAAAAGTCACTAAAAGAAAAAATCAATGACAATCTAAGTTCCAATTAAAAGATATTTATGAAAAAACACATAGTACAATCCATTTTCTCCCATAATCATAAAAAAATTGAATATAAGGCTCATGTGGTAAAAAATAATGTTAACTATTAAACAAATATTTCAGTATAGTGATATGAGAGAATTACCGTTTTTCTTCACAAATGAAAAATAACAAATGAGAAATGAAAGCAAAAATAATAAGTTTGTATTTAGTTGTGTTTTTTTCTTTTAACACAAAAAGAAAACATATGAGAGTGTGAGATCATAATAAGTTGTGGAAAACTTAAAAATACAATGAAAAAGAAAATAAAAAATATCTTAATAAATATTTTTATTCTTCATTACATTTGATTTTATGTTTTATTATTTATTAACATTAAATGTTATGCATCATAAAATAAATAAAAAGATACATAATTTAACTTCTATCAATTTCCAATTTATGTTACATATAATTTAAAAAATTTAAAAATGAAAATAATTAATATGTACACACACACACACACACACACACACATATATATATATATATATATATATATATATATATATATAATATAATTTTAAAAAAAATTAAAAATTGAGGGGGTCCATGGCCACTCCCTGCTCCAATGAAGCTCTATCATTGTATAGGGGAATCTGGAAGGATGTATCTTGACTTAGGGGAATCTGGAAGGATGTATCTTGATTTTAATAATAATTTAAAGGTATAATTAGTCACAACGTACCCAGTTTCGTCCCAATGTGTCTAAATGGTACCCGCTTTTAACTTTGCATCTACTTAGTACCCAAATTAGTTAATTTGCATCAATGTTTCTTCTCCTGGTTCTGTATTTGGGTCAGTGGGTGGAATACCACATCTCATTCACATTGGCATAACCCATCTCCTTTAGAATACCCAAAACACCATTAAATTAAACCACGCACAACATTCAACCACTAACCCTAAACCCCACCATCCCAACAACAAATAATGCAATCAACGACAAAAACAAATGGTTTGTGCACCTGCAATCCCAAATAGCTGCCAATTTGATGTCAATTACACCTTCAATTTTGTCCACAACGCATGAAATGGCCCAAATTTCGTAAACCCTAACTCCAGAAAACCCCTATTCTATCGCAGAAAACGTTCCAATTTTGTTCCCAACTTTTTTTCTTTTCAATTTCCTCTTACGCTGCACTGTTCCACATCACATACTACTCTCGTGTCACGTCATAATATTTTCTCACACTTAATTGGTCAACACAGTTAGACGTTATCTTATTTAACGGAGTCAACGAAAAGGGACCACATTGATGCAAATTAACTAATTTGGGTACTAAGTAGATGCAAAGTTAAAAACGGGTACCATTTAGACACATCGGGACGAAACTGGGTACGTTGCGACTAATTATACCTAATTTAAACTCAGGTAGAGTATAATGAATGATGTGGTAAGAGTGACACGAGGTCCTAGCCTTTGGACTTGTTTTTCGATCATAGGTTAGAATTAACCTTATGTGGTTGGGTGATGACCCCTTGTGTCTTAGCACTCCGCGGAGACTAGAAACCTTCACAAGTGCAAACCTCAGTGGTACTTATATTTATGACACGTATCCAGATAATTGAGTTTAACGTCATCTGCTTGTAGGTTTTTGGCATGATATAAATATACGTATGAATATTTTTTTTTGTACACTAGCTTACCCTGTTGTGTGTTTTGTGTTTTCTTGTGTTGTTCGTTTCTTCTTTTGCGATGATCACCTATTTGGTGAAAATAGATGAAGTTGCATATGTAGAGGCACCTCTAGTAGATTAGGAGCTATAAGTTAGAGTAATGGAAAGTCTTGGGAAGTTTTAGTAAGTGAATAGTTCTGTATAAGCTTGTTAGTTTAGTTAAGTGTATAAATGATATATTTCTATAATCCTATTTTTTTTAAGATTGTATTAATTTATTTTATACATTTAATTACTTGTTTTGAATATTACGATAAAACATCCGATTTTAATAATTTCAGGCTACTAAAATTGACATGTTATAAAATATATGGATATTGAGTTTTTGAATTTATTATTCTTTTAAACCTGATGAGAAATAACATAATGCTTTTTCTAAGGTTTCTTTAAACGAACAAAAACCCACGATATTATGCCAATTTGTCATTTTACTACTTTTGACTTACATTAAAAATTCATATATTTAGAAACTCTATTGTAGAAAAACAATAACACATAGTACAGTGTTAAAACAAAACTTTCTGTATAACCTCCTTGGCTGCTTTTTCACTACCTTTTTTTAAAGGAAAACTCTACAGGCCCATCTTTTAATTTTTCAAGGTCTATTTAACACCTAACAAAAAATTAATACTCTTGCTTTTTTATTTAATTTTTTCAGAATCATTTTATATTTTAAAGTAAAAATATAATTTTATTAGTATTGTGTAGGCGTGGACTAAAATTTGGGGTACGGTGTATCATCGTTCTTTTTTTAACACTTCTATTTCATTATTTTTTTTAACACTACACTTAAAACTTGAGAACTCAAATTAGAATAATACTACACAATTTCTATTTATTTTACTAAAAGAAAATTTTAAAATAATAATTTATTAGACCAATTTAGATATTAATTTATAAATTCAAAATATTAATAACTCAAATAATTTTTATCATAAACAAAAAGTTATAATTTTAAAATTGATAATTAAAATAATTCTTATTATTAATTAGTCTTTATATTAATCACAAATATTACTTATCAAAATTTTAACTATTAAAAAAATTAATCTCTAATTAAAAAATTAATCAATAATTAGTCACTAAAATTAATTATTATTTAAGAATTTTTTTATTATTTTTTATTTTTTCTTCATGAATTTGAGTCATTTTAGTTCTCATTTTCTTTTTTTCTCTTCTTTTTCGGTGTATTAACTCTATCCTTTAATCGAAACAAAACTTAAAAAGATGTGATAAGTTACCAACTTTGTGACGGCCAATAACATTGATACAACACAAAAAGTAGATGACTCTCCCAAAATGAAATAAAAGCAACAACCTATGCTCCCTAGGAAGCTCAAAGAGAAGCCAAACTTTAGCTAGCCATTGTTGCAAATCTAGTTGCTGCTCCAACTACCCAATACACATTACCAACTTCACACCCATTTTAATACATAACTATTAAATTTATTAACTACTAAAAAAATTCATACTTTTTACCAATTTTATTTTAATTTTTTTAAAAAATATTTATAAATTTTATTATAAAAAAAAATTTGCAGGCAATTCCTGTCAATTTTTTACAAAATATTTTATATGAAACATTTTACATAACAAATTTTGTAAGAAATACTTGTGAATTTTATAATTTTATAACAAATAATTACTTACAAAGAAATTGTCTGTCAATTAAAATTCTTAAAAAAAAAAACATAAATTCTTTTTTCTTATAAATAGTTTTAACAAATTTACAAAAATTTTCTTATGTAATATAAATTTTTTTAGCGGTGACTTCAACCTCATCTTCATCTTCTTCTAACCTTCTGAGCCAACCTTACCTATAAATCAAACTTTTGGTTGCACACTTACACCAAATAGCCCCATGTCTTCCTTCACTACACACACTCTTCAAACACCTCTTACCAACTCCTATCGACACAAATGCTTCATTAGGCCTCTCTCAAAACTACAAGTCAAACTCTATAATTGATAGGACTTTCAAAGATTTATGAAAAAATACAACACCCATAAAACATAAATCCATTCCACGTAAAGAATTTGATTCCATTTTCAATAAAAGCTTTAAAGACAGTAAATATATAAATCTTTATTTTTATATAGCAATCAACTTTTCCATATTTTTTTTAAGTAAGACTTAGACTTAAATATTCTAATAATAACCAATTCCATCATGTTCGACAAAAACTACCGATCTTTTCCTATGTAAAAGTACCGTATTTTAGACAACTTGGTTACATTGGACAGGTCAAAATCATTTCCCATATAATTCATTAATAAAATATTATCTAACTCATTTCACAAACTCAATCTTAAGAATGCAACAAATAACTTTCCAATACAAAATTTACATTTTCAGTTTTTAGATTAAACCAATTAAAAAAATAAAAACCAAAAAAAAAAAAATCCGTTTCTCTGATATGCTGTAAACATTTTTGCTTTAGTTGGGTATGTTATATTCTATTTTATTTCTCAAACAGCTTCTACCATGAATGATACAATTTCCTCATTCATCCCTCCTTCATCTTATAAGCTTATCCCTAATTAATGCAAACAATTAAAATTCAATATCTTGCAAGTTACCCTACAACTGACATTAACTTCTGTCAACAGCAAGATTCCCATGTATGCTCTAGACTAAGTGCAAATTCCTTCTCTCTGCCAAATATTACAGTGCCATGGTCTGCATTTGGAATGATGCTGATTTCAGCATTAGGAGCCTTCAACTTGAACTTACTACAACACTCCATTGGGACAACTTCATCTTTTTCACCTTGAATCACGTTTATTCTCACTCCAACTGTGGTCAAAATTATAAGGTAACTGTCCACAAATTTTGCTCCTCCACATAGCACATTATGCATGGAACTCCAAGCTGAATGGTGTGTGTGCCTGGTCATGTCTGTGGTCAAGAAATGAAGATCCCTAGCAAAGGAAAAGAAAGCATGCATCATGTGTATCATGTTTGTGTCCTACTAAGTAATATGTGAGAAAGAAACTTGAAACATGTGGTATGTTATTCATCACAGTGTTTCAATAGATGTTTTGTTACCTCTTGCGAGTAATGAATTTTAGAATGTTCTCCCATATTCGGTGATTTCTGCAATAGAAGAGGCAAACTGTACGGCCCAGGTGTTCATACCAGGACATAAATGAAGAACCAAATGACAGTGGAGACCACAATTTCTTTCCAGCAAGCATTGATAGTGCATTTAAACAGGCATCACCCTCAGAAGAAGTGTATGGCTGCCACCAAAACAATTTGGAGAATGGAGACATTCAGCACACATTATCAGACAAATAAAAAATATAAGGGTGATTGAAATTAGTATCTCTTCAAAAATTTGGACTAATTTAATCTCGCATGTTTAGAAAACAAAATGTGTCAAATACTTACCGGAGCAACAAGGGTGATTGATTTTACATTCTTAGGGTACTTAGCAGCCAAGGCCAATGCAATTATGCATCCCATGGAGTGTGCAACCAAATGAAAGCTACTCATCTCCAATGGTAAAATCACAGATTTCTCAATCATTTCCACATGATCCTTCAAAGTGTATGAGCAATCTCTAGGCTTTGGACTCTTGCCAAATCCCAGTAGGTCAACGGCAATCAATCTGTACTCGTGATTCGTCTTTTCAGAAAAATTTGGAAACAATGTCTCTGTCCAAAATGAGGAAGAACAGAGAAATCCATGCAAGAATATCACATTCTCAGACGGTTTTCCCTTGAAGTTCTCACCAGTGACTGTAAAACACCAATTGACACAAAAATCAGTCACAGAGAAAAGTACATAGAAACATGAAAGTGGTCATCAAATAGTAGCAAGACAAAAACATAAATGTAGTTGCATAGTTCTGCTTCGGAAAAAATAAGGAAACCAGTAGAACTAACCTACCCAACAAGGGCTCCTTCGCAACAAAATGAAGCTTATAGTCACTTCCACCATTCACCCATGAAAGACAAGAATCACAGCCACAATCAGACCAACGATTCACTGACCTGCTACTACCCTTATCAAAATTTCTATTGGAATCTTCTCGTTTTCTCTGATATCGAAGGAACCCCATTTCTCTGAAAATGTTCCTCCTCTCATACAAGCTATCTGATATATCATCATCTCTCACATTCATTCTCCTCTTTTGCCTCTCCCAGTTTGAGCAGCAACAAGGCGAAGCCTCCCCTTCAATGAGTTTATCGAGATACCCATAGATAACGCAGAAAACAGCATCAAGAAGATCAAATATGAGGAAAAGAACACAACACAGAATGGAGATGAGTGGTTGAACACAATTGGTCAACCATTTTGGTGAAGAAGCTGCCAGAGACATGAACCTTGGATGAAACTTTAATTCACCTTTATCTCCTTACAACGTTGTTTGTAATTGGATAATTTTACTTTCTCAGTTTTAAAACGCTAAATAGAAAGTTTAGCTAAAAAAAATGTCAAAGCTTTCTTAATTGTGCAATTATGGAGATTGAAAAGTTTGCCAATGAGGAGAGAATATGAAATGGTGATTGAGGTTTCGCCACGTAAGAGGATAATGGAGCTCTCATTCACATGTTCACAAAAAATAAAATAAAAAAATATGTATTTCATACACTAATTTTTCGTAAATAACTAAATAATAATTTAATAATCTCATTTTTTCCTATTTTAATCTTATCTTGTACTTTATTTTATAACCACCCAACCCTTTCAATCTATATCTCAATTAAATTTAAAAGAGATTTTAGGAAAAAAATTGGTAATAGTAGCAAAATGTAAGTCCTATTTCTTTTCAACTTATATGTGTTTTGGGATTGGCCTATTTGTGGGCCTAAGGCCAGTCCACTAAGGGGACTCAATACTCCTTTCCAGCCCCTAACCCTTGTATTCTGTTTCATTTTCTAGAAATTAACTTTCCCTCCCTCTCCCTTTACTCCACCAAAGTGCTCTGTCCTCCCCTTACTAATTAGCTAAACTGATTCGTTCTCTCGGGTAAGTTGAACTTCAACTTTGTTCTTCTCTTTTTCTAGTTTAGAGGCTCTAGTTCTGTCTTGGGCTCTTCCTACAACCTCATTTCTCAACTCTGTGTGTGTTTGATTTCAGCTCTGTAGCTTACTCCAGTGCCCTATTACTCTTTCTTGGGTTACCGTTCTTTGTGCTAGCATCTAAAAAGGTAAGAGAAGCTAGGTTTTAACGATTTAAAGTTATTTCAGCATCTTTTCGGTATGTTCCATGTTTTTGATGCTTGAATGATATTTTTGATCGTGTGAAACTGGCTTGTTTGCATGGTTGGATATTGCCTTGAGTTGTGTTTCTGCTGCATGCACGTAATAGTGATGAGAACTGTAATTCTCGCCCAAGCGAGCTCGTCTCGCCTAGGCGAGAGTAGTAGAAGCTCGTCCTGGTTCTGCTCGAGCGTCTCACTCACGCGGAAGGATCTTGTTTTGAGCGACGCATCATCTCGCTCAGGTGAGAACGGCTCGCCCAAGCGAGCCCTCGAGGAAAACCTGTTGTTCTTTGCTTGAGTCCTCGTTCAGGCGAGGGATTTTTGGTTTGGGCGAAGGGTGATCTCGCTCAGGCGAGAAGGTCTCGCTCAGGCGAGAAGGTCTCACCTAAGCGAGAACTTGCATAATGCCACTGTAACGCACTCGCTCAGGCGAAATAGCCTAGCTTAAGCGAGATAACTTTAGTCGCTTGGGCGAAGGCTTCTAACCCCAGCGAGAGCGGTGCAATTTTGTGTCTGATTTTCCTGATTTCAGTTGTGGTTGGTTGTTTATTTTGGAAAGCATGAATTATATGGAAATGCAGGTGTTATTTAATTTGCATGAACTGAAATTGGTATGTTTGAATTAATTTATGGCAGGATATTGTTGGTTGGTGGTGTGGTAATATGGGAATTGGATGCTTGAGATGAAAGTGGTGGATATGGTATGAGGAACATGATTTTGGTGTGTGATAGACGTAATTCTATGAGTCTTATGGGGAGATCTCATGGTGGTGTGTAGTGTATATATTAAGATAAGGATTCAAGTAAGGATCGCATCCCAAAATCCTAAATGATCAATTAGTCTCATGTAGAGCAAACTGATCCAAGTGGTGAGAGTAGCGGGAGGCCCGAGTCTTTGGTAGGATAATGGCCTTAGATGCTTGAAGGCTAACCTTGTATGTGGTAGGGTGAAACCCATTGGCAATGGCTCTGCAGAGCAGTAGAGGCCACCACAAGTGCAAACATCTAGTGAATCCGATCTTATTATATGTATCCGGATAATTGAGTCATAATGTCCTGCTTGTTTGCTATAACATGATTTTGTGCCTACTGTGTTGCATGCTTGGAACTGCTTTAAGTACTTGCCTGCTATAATAAGTTAAAAATTATTTTACACTAGCTTACCCTTTCAATTGTGTCTGTTCTTGTCTTGTTTTCTCTTTTGCGATCACCTTATTGGTGGGAGCAGATGGGGGAAATTCTGAAGGTAGACCTGACGGTGGCAGCGGTGAGTTTAGTTGGTCTGTTGTATGTGGCTCTCAGGAGTAGTTTTAAGGTCCTGGTGCCTTTGTAATTCCTTGCTCTAGGAGCAACCTTTTGCAAACTGTTAAACTTTCAGAATTAGTTTTTGTTTATGGCATTGTGGTATGTCTAAGTTTTCTTTCAAAATACATTCATGGATGACTGTAATAGTAGATTCTGATATGTATACTGTTTATCTGATTGCTCTTTTATTATCATAATCATGTAATGTTTGATAACAATAGATGTAATCTATTTAAATGGAATGTCAAAAAAAATACTTTCCCATCACAATTTAAATCATTCCTTGTAAATTTAAAGTATCATGTACATATTCAGATGTAAGTTAAAATAACCTTATATCGTAAATTAAATTGTTCACCATAAATAAAAAATATAGTTTATATATTCAATGAAATTTATCTACGATAAATTGTAATTATATGAAAATAAATGCATAAGCTTAAAGTAAAATAATAGTTTTTTTAAGCTTGCCTGTCAAACTGTCTTTTAATTTTTCAGGTCATTAATTTTAGCCCCAAAACATGGAAGGGTATTGAAGTCGTAGTTTCTTCCTGCACAAGTTATTTTTAATTTCTAGGTCACGTAATCTGAAAACCTTTTCTAAGAAAAAAAAAATTTCTAAATTACATAATTTAAAAGTTATTTTTTATTTTTAGATTATAGAATCCGTTAAAAACATGATTTTCAAATTATACTATCCAAAATGAAGAGAATGAGATTTTCTTTTATAGAAATGGAGGTGTAGAAAGAAGCTGCCTGAAGACTACAATAAGCACTTCTTAGTTAAATGGATTTCTATGCGAATCCAATTCGATCATCTCACAATTTTTGTTAAATTTATTTTGGGTATAAAGAAAATGATTTCTGGGACAAAAAGTAATAAAAGATTTATTAATCAAATACAATAAGACTAGAAGTTTTAGAAATAATAATAATAATTAATAATGATAATGAATAGGATGATTTTTTAAAATAGAAGATTTATCAACTAAATATGATGAGAAGTTAACAAATAATAGCAACAACAATAATTGAAATAATACCAAAAAATAAATAAAAATAATAATAATTACGATGATTCTTTAAAATAGAAGGTTTTCCAATTAAATATAATAATAATTATTATTTTATTAGAATGATTTCTCTAAATACCTTCAAACTATTTGTACTTGTCCTGTGAAGAGGAGAGAAAGTGAAGTGATTCTGGGATGATAATTAATAGAATGTTTCTCAATTAAATAAAATGATAATAATAATTAATTAAAATAAGGACAATAATAATAATAATTAATGATTACTATGACCAGATATTGTGTCGGTTTTGGAAGAAAAGAGGTTAGTTAAAAGAATTTTTGATTTTGTACCAACAAATTAAGCTCTTGGTAACAATATTTCGTCCCCACACTTTATAAAAATTATTTAAAAATCGTTCTAATGTAAAATTTTGTTTGTCAAATGATAAAAGCTTTACACACTTTCATAAAATGTAAAAACTAAATATGTATATATTTAATTTAGTTTAGTAATAATTTTTAAAAATAATTTAATGACAAAAAAATATGTTTAACCATTAAAAGAATATAGTTATCACAAAAGCTTTTAGCTTATTTTGTCTAAAACCTTTTATTCCATTTACCTTCTGACAATGTTTATCATGCGCACATATTATCCCTCTAAACCTAAAAAAATTGGAAGCCAAAATGGTAGGATTCTTACCACAATGCCCAATGCAACTATAGTTCCTACAAGAAGTAAATTGAAAAAATAGTATAACTTCAGAGAAGAAATTGCTAATTATAATAATATTTGCTGATTATTTAGTGGTCTAACTGAACAGTTAAGGTGTCATATATTAACTTCTGTCTTTCTAAATAAAAAAAAAAATCAAGATTTGACTGCATCTTCCAAAAATACTTAAAAATTTTAAAATGATTTGATAAAAAAAAAAGAAAACAATGAATGAAATTTGAGAACTGAAAAAGGATTTGCAAAAAATAAAATAAAAAGGTAAAACCATTTTGCATGGTTGTTTAAAATACTATATGGCAGTGAAACAAAGGCTTGTTAGTAAAAAAACACAATCAAGAACAGAGCATGCTAAGCCTAGAGAGATGAATTTGAGGGAGGTGTTGCCCCAAATGCCAAAGAAGCAGAAGACATTTTGCATTCATTTTCAGTAAACAAGGGACCAAAGTATTATCAGAAACTAACATCCATAACTACATAAATAAACTTCGCGAAATGAGAAAACAGTCACTTGTTAATTTGAGCTATGTCATGTACTGGAAAAGTCATTTGACACCATCCCAATAACATACTTTATTCACAACATTGCATGTGAACCCATAAACAACATGGATGGTATTACGATTATGTTAATATCCTTAGCATGAAACAATCCAAAATTATTTGATTTTGAATTGCAAATCTGATTTGCAGAAGATAATAAGTAGAATCTTAACACTAGTATCTCTGAAGAAAGTGCACACCATAAGTTGCATTGCAAATCTGATTTTTGATGTGGTTATATTTAAGGTACATATAAAAGCAAAACCTTCATAGCTTGCCATGATCTCAACACCCAAAAATCCAAAAAGAAAAAGGATTATTTTAATTTTTATAAGATTAACAACTTCAACGCCGCGAAAACCCAGAAAACAATTTTGAAAGAGAAAACTCATATTGGATCAAAAATTCCGAGGCAACCTACAATGGAAAAAGGAATACAACAGGAAACTGGATTCCTACATTGGAAACAAAACCAGAAAATACAAAAAATGAAAGGTTTTAATACTCGATGATTTCCAGCATCTTGTCATCCTTTTTCAATATTTGGCAACATTTTAGCTTCACAAAGAAAAAAGGAAGCAAAATGGTAAAATAATTAATACTACTACTACTACTTTTCAGCTCCCTTCATTTTCGTTTTTACTTGGATCTGAGCTCACAGTTGGTAGATTTCTTCTGTATTGCTGAGATGTCAATCTCCTTTCCAACGGAGTTTTCCTCTTGCTTACAACAAATCTGTTCACCCCTTTGCGCATAGGCATTATTGAAGGAAAATCTTCATCTGGAATCTGACTGAGCTCAGATATATCCTTAATTTGTGCAACACGCCTGAACCACCTCTCTGCTTTTGCCTCCTCTGACATGTCCAAAGGATCTGGTTCCTTCACGGCAGACCCCTCCAAACTCTTCCCTGTCCACTCTGCTTTACCACTCTGGTTGTCAGATGCTGTACCTGGGGATGAACTCCCAGTCAAATTTGGAACGAGATCTTGATTGAAACTCCGCCTTGAATTTCCGCTGGTTCCTGACCAAGGCATAGAGCCAATATCATTGTTATTTGAGCTCTGTTCAGAAGACTTTGGACTCTGTCCTGGTTGAGCTCTAGCATCATCCGATATCTCCGAAGCCTTCTCTGCCACCTCAGATATGGAAGATGTACCATCATTGGACCTATCCATTGAATCTGTTCCATCTGCCTGCGGCTTGTCCTTTTTAGCAAAGTAATCTGGGGGGAAGGGGACAAACGGAACAAAGTTGGTTTTGCTAGCTTGCTCCATGGCCACTTGTCTCTTATATGCTGGTGTTGTTAAAGAACGATCTTTTTTCTTGCTAACAACAAATCGATTTTCTCCTTTACGCATGGGCATTATTTCAGGGAAATCCTCATCAGACATTGCACTTGTCATATCTGGAAAATCATTCAGCTCAGCAATCTTTCTAAACCATTTCTCAGTTTTTTCAGCTTGCTCTTTCTCCTTATCCTCTGTGATATTTGTAGAATTCTTAGAAAGTTGTGAACTGTCTCCCAAACTAGCATATCCGATATCAGTGTCTAACACCACATTTTTGCTCTCGTCTGATAGCAAGTTCTCAGACTTCGGGCCAAGTGCATCTACAGACAATGGACTGGGAGAAACAGTACTAGTGTAGCTCCCTTGAACATTTTTAAAATGTGAAGTATTGCTATTGCTAGCAAATGGAGGTTGCCTGTCTCCGCCAGCATTTTGTTCAGAGTTGTTATTGCCATATTGAGGAAGGCCAGCTGAATGACCAACTATGTCATCCAGATTGTCATCGGACTTGATTGGCTCTCCAGCACTAAAATCCTCAGTCCTAGAAATGTCATAATTGGACAAGTTTCTCTTATATTGAGCGTTAGCCAACCTCCTCTCCAGTGGAGTCTTTCTTGTGCTCACAACAAATCTATTAACTCCTTTCCTCAGTGGCATTATTTCAGGAAAATCTTCATCTGCAATTACACTATTAATATCTGCACTGCTGTCTAGTTGGGAAACCTTGCTAAACCAACGCTGTGCCTTTTCTTCATTAGCAGCTAACCTAGCATCAATATCCGAAGTATTAGGATTGTTTCCATTTTCATACTCCATATTTGACATGGTATTGATGGCACCCAAAGATATTTGTCCAGGTCGCTTGCAATCACACCTTAAGCAACTCATGTTCCTCCCGTAGTTATAGAAATCACACCTTCATAATGAAAATCCCGTTAATTGGATGTCTATGACAAGTTAAATGGGAAAACATTTTAAAGGGAGGGAAATACTTACTGAGGACATTCCCATTCACCTCCAGCTAGTTGCCTTTTTGGCCTTGCTTCATCACACTCAAGACATTTGATGTTTCTTGCAAAATTCATGAAATTACACCTGCTCAATATTAGAGAGTAAACAGACTTATCAGAATGGTGTACAATATTTGAGGAGACAAAATTAACTATAACAATTGCCTCACAATCTGCCCATGGTGTTCCACCATTACACAAAGTAAGACATTTGATAGTTCATTGGGATTATAGTTAAAATTAAACGTAATAAAATAGTACCTTGGGCAAATCCAATCACCCCTCTTCATTTCAATCTTTTGTGCAGGAGGCTTTGCATCTCCAAATCTTCCAGACATTTGACTTTGCACTGAATCAAAAGAGTTTGATCCCGGTGCACTATAACTCAGTTTGAAAAGTTCACCAAAGAGATTTCTGACAGATGATTCAAGAAGATTTCTTTCATTGAGACTGTTCCCTTCTGAAGGGACATATGGATCACTTGCATAACTCAGCAAAAACTTCATTAGGTCAACTGTATTTGCTCTATCAGTGTCCAACACCTGTGAAGAATATATTGAGCACAGCTAAATCACCAACAGTTTCAATGCACTTTTCAAAATTTGAAATTAAGTGTTAATATGTGACAGAAAATATGTTCCATACAATATCATGTACTGTCTCATTTATTTCGGAATGAATTGAAAGGTGATACTTGGGATAAGTTCAAGCTTGAAGTGAATCTCCACATTTCTATTGACCCAAAAGGAATATGTATTTAAGAAAAAGGTTACACTGTCAAAACTTCCAACCACTATCTTTCTCTTTTTTTTTTTTTCTTTTTTTAAAATTGCTTTCTAGTTGCTCGTTGCAGACACCAATATGTTACTTACACTCATACATGATAGCAATCATGTTACATTTGCAACATGTCATATTGAGAAATAAGAACAAACCTAGCTCTGTACAAAGGCTATAGTAAAACAAACTTGTGGTTGAAATTTGACGATTAATAGACCAAACACTAACTACAAGCAACCAACAAAACTTTAATTTTCAGCAGAAACACAGTTAACGCGATTGTGAATTTTCAAAATTTCTTACACCAAGCAATTGCACCTTAGCACGAGCAAAATAACATTATCCACAACGAAGTAGTGAGAAACAAAAAACAGAGAATAACTGAGAAGAAAGAAACAAACTAACTAACATTGGCGTCACCGTTGGACAGAAAGGACTTCATCTTCCTGACGGAATCATCTGCGTCGCGGAAGAGAAAGGGGGAGCCGTGCTCAACCACGGCCGCAATATCTCTCGTAGAAAGCAACCTACCACCATCCAATCCAATTCACTTCAATTCAGATTAGAATTCAACAAAATCGGATTGAATTTGAGGAAAAAAGAAAAGAAAGGAACCTGAGAAGGTTAGGGCGGTCGCGTGCGAAGGCCAAGCAAGCGGTGGCGTCGCGGAGAAAGGAGTAGGAGAGGTGTTGGGCGGCGGCAGTGAAGGCTTCATCGGGGAGGGAGGAGAGGTAGCCGGCGGAGGATATGTGAGAGAGGAAAGAGGAGTACTCGGGCCATGGAGATGAGGAGGCAGAGGAAAAGTGGGAGGCTCTGAGTTTGAGTGGCAGAGGTGAAGATGAGAAAGAGAAGGAAGAAGGAGAAGCAGAGAGGCGGAGGGAACGGGAAGAGAGAAGGAAGAGGTTGCGGTGGTACTGGTGGTGGTGGCGGCGGAGCAGAGGGAGGGGACTGGAAAGGAGGAAGAGGAACCTTGGTGCCAAGCCACTCATTTCACACTTCTTCAGCTAACGCTGCTGCACTTGTAATTTTGTTTGATGTTAACAATTTTATATTTGTCTGATAAATTCATATTTAAAGACAGGTGATAATATTATCTTTAACATTTTATAGTAATATTTCATACAACATTCCTAACTTATGAATATATCCATTGTGTTTTGTAAAGAATTTTATTTCATCTAACTACCAAGTGAAATTTACAAGAGTCAACATAACAGAAGAACATTTTTTAGAGAGTGTATGAAAATTATTTTACACTAACAACTTATTTGAAAGGATAATATCACATTTGCATAGTTCATCAACCTTATACAATCCTAATAAAAGTTAAGATATATGATAAAAATTTCCAAAGTATCAGGATGTTTCTTCGAGTAGACATTTACCTTAAATGTTTTATGAAAAGAATTTAATGTAATTATCAATGCACTAACAACAAATAATGTATCCACGTCTCACAAGGATAAGGATTCACAACAAATTTCTCTTCGAGCTCTTTCTAAATAGAGCAGACTTTGAAAAAGGAAGAACTTTTGCTCTAATAACTTTTTGTGCGTGAAGAATCCATCAAATGTTTAAGAAAATGTCTTACAAGCCTAACTTGTCTATTTTAATGTACTTTAGCTACTTAAAAGAGTTCCATCTTAAGAAGTTACATCTCTTGAGCAAACTTGTGATTTTTTTATTCATGGTCTTGTAAACCAAGTATTTTAGCCACGAGGGATTGTTGTTCTAAAAAATATTCAAATTCTTAATAAGGAGTGATTATTATTTTTAAATAATGCTTAGTTGTTTAGTCAAAAGTAATTAAGGTCCAAATAATACTCGATTTGTAAAAGATAGTTTGCAACTTGAAACTTGATTATATCGATTAAGATCGGAGGTAATGTTAGTTAATAAGAAAACCAATATTACATAGTGTAAATATCTCGTTATACTCTTTCACTTATATATATTATTGAACTATTTGATAAAAATCACCCTAGAGGCTACAACATGGCCAAAGACAAGGCACAATTCTTTTACTTCTAAATATATAATAGGAGGCTTCTGCACTTCCAAATCCTTTTTCTGCACCTCCAATTTTTTTTTTTTTAAATTCCCACTTTGACTCTTAGTAAAAATAAGGTTAAAATACTCCGTTGGTCCTCGTTTTTGTTGCAGAATCTCAATTTGGTCCTCGTATTTTTATTAGTCTCAATAAGGTCCTCATTTTTGTAAATTAGTATCAATTAGGTCATTTCCGTTAGTAAATAACTAACACCGTTAAATAGGTGCCACGTGTCAGCTCCTCATTTTTTTGAATTTTTTGAATTTTTTTTAAATTTTTTTTAATTTTTTTTTAAATTTTTTAAATTTTTTTTA
>Ga0214543_1004285_pt1 | contig 27183 bp, 12 predicted proteins | sample CNSS2metaG_FD_160094 | JGI IMG/M metagenome (GOLD analysis project Ga0214543, IMG submission 160094) | Root nodule microbial communities from cowpea collected in UCLA plant growth center, Los Angeles, California, USA - CNSS2 | ecosystem: Host-associated > Plants > Roots > Nodule | place: USA... | reverse complement strand
TATATATATTATATTTGTTCTGTTTTGTTCTTATTGTTATTTTCAATAAGTAAAAATTACATCATGATTAAATATATTTTTAATGTTTAAACTACATCATAATAAAATACGAAACATTAGTAAACATAGAAGATTTTCTAAGTGTTTTATTTAAAATAAATAATACAGTTTGTTAAAAATAGGGATGTTACCATTCACACTCCACTAATTACCGAATGGTGGAATGATTTAAGATCTTTCTATGCAGATAAGTCTGACAAATTGATTTTGTTCAAATACGTCAGAAATTCTTCTTTCCAACTCCACGTCTCTAAACGTTCGACAGACTCACAACTCCAAGCCAATTTCCCAAACAATATTTCCATCCGTCGTCCTCCAAGCATGTCAATGTTAATTCATTTTGAAGTTCGACTATTCAGATACTACTGTAAAGCCAACCACTTGGTTAGTTCTTTTATTTATTTTTTATTATTTATTTACATGCCTTCTTAATAAGTAATATGTCTTCACATTATGTTTGCAGTATTTGAAAAAAGAATTTGTGAGTTATTTTCAAAACAGTGGATTTTCATATGTTGTTCTACACGAACCAAGGGGCAAAGTCGAATGTAAATTGATCATAAGACGTACGTCTGCAAAGATAGGAGCTGACTGGAAAAATTTTTGTGCTCTTCATCAACTATCTGCAGAGGATCACAATGAACTCTTTTTTTGAAGTTGAAAGTGAAAAACCAAAGCATTCATATCAAAGCTCATTATCCTTTAACTTGGTTTAAGTGTTGAACATTTAGTATGTCATTATTTTTTTAAACTTTATATATATATATATATATATATATATATATATATATTTATTAGAAGAATTAAACTAGACTTTCCTATTTTATGCAGTTATATTATATATATGAATGTATATTTTGTAATTTAAACTTTATATTATGTGTTTTTTTCTTTTGATGTTATATAGTTATCTCAACCTAATTATTTTAATTATGAAGTTCTTTGATAAAAAAATGAAAATCAGAATTATAGCACATTTGTAATCTAAATAAATTTTAATTATATTTGGAATTAATCAAAATTAATTATCATTCCATCTAAATTCAAAATTTAAACGTAAACATTAAATATTACTTATTATTTAAAAAATAATAATTTAACGTAAACATTAAATATTATGTTTTATAACATTCGCATTCCAAGATCATTTAACGTGAAGTTTAAATATTTAATATTTTCATAAATTTATATAAATATTACATAAATATGAAAAATTGCAACGCATTGAAAATCACTATTTATTATTGCCACGAATCACTTAAAATCTCTTTGTCTTACAAAATGTTGTATACTCTAACGCATTAAACATGTCAATTTGGAACGTGTCAATCAATATTCAAACTCATTAATATTCGCATTGCTCGAGATAATGATGATTAAAGGACTGTTGTACGTATTTAAACTGCTCATTCATCTCTCACACGTTTTCATTATTAAACTGATTAAGATTACAACATAACATAATCCACTAATGAATAATAATTCTGATTCTTGATCACGGTACAGGTTTTTAAATCTTTCTTTCATCATCGTGTTCACTTCTCAAAAAAATCATGATTGCAATGTCAAGATTTCTCAACTGCCAGCTATATGATACTATTTTTAGAGTAAAACCAAAAGAGAATTGAAAATACTTATACTGGACGAAGATGGAAATGTCACAAACACAACAAAAAACGTTGTGTACAAAGAAATTTTTGAAACTCTTTGACAAATAAGAGATTATAGGTATGTAATTTATTATTTTTTATTTCGAATTTAACTTATTAGTTTGTAAAAACATACACGAACTTATTTATCTTTCAAAGTATTGCATCTTTTGTTCTCTATTGAAAGAAAATCATTGTGTTTTAAAGAAATAATATTTTCAGCATAGCTTAATATTTCTATTAGTAATCTTTTTTGTGTTTGTTGTTGCAGATAAAAAAATAGACAACCAAAGACAAAATGAAATACAACAACAATGTTTCTCAAAAAACAACAGTATGTTTTTTTATTATGTTCTTAATTCATTTATCTTATCTTTTCTATTTATACACTTGACAATAGATTATTACATAGGACTCATTGTTCATTTCCATTAAAAAAATAAAATCTAAAAAATCCGGTGCGATTGCACAGGTAAAAAACTAGTAGAGAAAAATAGAAAACAAAAATATAAAAAAGAGAAAAACTAAGGAAACAATAATGTTACCATGCATTACAAAAAAGGTAAATCCAGGAATATATAAACCGAAAAAGAACAGGAAAAGACATAATAGAAACAAATGAAACTAAAGTAACAAAGTATATAACCTAAAAACTGTCACATGAGATTGTGTCTGATTTTCTAGATGATAGAAAACAACTCAAAACTATGAAGAGCGATTTATTTTACAGTATAAGTAGGGAAATTTACCAAATATGCAGTGTGCTTAATTTCATTAGATGGAATATTCTGGTGGTGATCTAGTGGGAGAAGAAAGCAAAGGTTTGGGTGGGATTTGTATGGAATCCATGCTACCTTCCAACATATCAATCACTCTGCTCATTGTTGGTCTATCATTAGGAAACGTTTGAGTGCACCATAAACCCACCATTGCCAACCTCTTTGCAATCTCATTTTCTTCTCTTGTCATCTCCATATCTGGTCTCAAATCATCATCCAACTCAAGCTTAGTGTAAGCCCAGTGTGGGAAGTATATCTCACTTGTATTACTTGCTTCACCATTGATGTTCTTCCTTCCTCCCACCATCTCCAGCAACATCATTCCATAACTATAAACATCAGACTTGTATGAAACTCTTCCAAAATTTTTACTCCATATTTCTGGAGCTACATACCCCATTGTTCCTCTAGCATCTGATAAGGAAACAATACTTTCATTCCTAGGACACAGTTTTGCCAACCCAAAATCAGCTATCTTTGCACAAAAGTTCTCATCCAGAAGAATGTTATGTGGTTTTATGTCAAAGTGAAAAATTCGAGTGTTGCATCCCTTATGCAAGTATTCTAACCCTCGAGCTATGTCCCTTGCAATTTTATATATGACATCCCAACTCAAGGCTGAAAGTGTTTCATCTCTTGTTTTGTAAATGAATTTGTCAAGGGAACCATTGGACATAAATTCATATATGAGAACTCTCTTGCGACCTCTCAAACAGAATCCAAGAAGAGAGACGACGTTAACATGAGAAGTTCTACTAATGCTAGCAACCTCATTCATAAATTCTTCACCATTTGTTTTGGAAACACTCAACATCTTTACCGCCACAAGTCTACCATTGGATAACTTTCCTTTGTACACCGCACCGAAACCACCTTGTCCCAACTTCTCTTTGAAGTTATTGGTCATTTTCTTGACATCTGATAGTTTATATCTTTCCAGAGCTAAAGGGCCATGACTTTTAAGAAATGTTTCAATATTTTGATTACTTTTTGAAGTCAAGCCAAATTTTGCTTGCCAGGTTGGTGACTTGTATCTTACACAAAAAATTGAAATTAATATCAACATTGCTGCAATTACTGAACATGTAACACCTGTTAGCAAATACATTATATAGAGATTAATGAACATTTACTTAAATAAAAAATATAGTTATAGTTAGTGAATTTAAATATAAACAAACTTCAATAATTCCAACTCTATGAAAATTTATTAAAGATCGATAACTAATATGTAGTGGAAACTATTAAGCGATAATTTAAATTGATCAGAGAGAATACACATAAATATTTTTTTTCCATGATTACGACTATACAATTGTGAAGAGATAAGAGAGAAACACGAGAAAATAGTGTATGTCATAAATATTCAAGGAACTAGTGAATGGGAAAGTATAAAAGGAAATTTATATTTATTACCTAAAATAATGAGTCTCCTCTTTTGGTTCCCATTTCCTGCAAAAGTAGATGAGAAAAGAGGAATTCATAAGACTCCTAATATTGGTGAAAATTTTGTTAAAATATTGTTTAGATCAAAATAAAACATTCGATCTACTTTTACAGTCACTTTCCTTTGGAATAAGTTACAATATCTTTCTACCTCACTTTATAATGCAATCTTAAAATTTATGACAGAGGAAAGAAGCATTTGGGTCCAATCTAAACGAATTTTCTACCTTAGTGTTTAATTTTTTCATTGTTACAATACGTTTTAAATCTTATATTATACGTTGGATTTCAACACTAAAATTTACTATCATTTACTTAGTCTACATTATAAACTTATGTTCAAATTTTTTAAGAAATGAATTTTAAGTCTAACTCAACTTTATAAAACTAACTTGTAACATGAGATTTACATTCATTTATATACTATAAATTTATTTTATCTTTGGTTGATACGAGATTTCAACTAAATTGATCTCAACTAAAGCCAACTTGCTCTCGTTATAAAAAGACGAACCATACAAAAAATTGTTTGTTCAGACCTAGAGTCAGATGTCGGGCATGCAACCAATTGCAAAAAGGCAACCAACTTGTTGAGCATGAAGAACAGATTGAGGAGCACTTCTTTATTTCTTCTTTTTATTCTGCCAATCACAACAAAGAAGCTTGGCTCATAGAGAATGAGTGTACCAATCATATGACTCATGATGCAAGTTTATTCAAGGAACTTAGATTGGTCCTACTTTTCTAAATTCACATTTGGCAATGGAGAAAGTGTTGATATTAAAGACAAAGGAGTGGTTACGGTTAAAAGTCCTTTAGGTAATAAATACATTTAAGATGATTTATTTGTGATCGACAAAGTTCCTTATGGACAAGAGAGAATTATTGGAGCATGTTAAGTTCTTTAGTTTTAACATGTGATTGACTAAATTAATTTTAAAAATATAATTTATGAAGTTATGCATGAATGATGTGGTATTTTTTAGACTTGACTTGGTATGTTGTTGCAAAATATGTGATTATTTGATATTTGGAATTTGAGATGAAATTATTGATATGTGAATATGAAAATATGATTAAGGATGTATATGATTGTGAAAGTATTGTTGTGAAACTGAAGTGATAATGAGTTTGTGAATATATATATATATATATATATATATATATATATATATATATATATATATATATATATATATATTGTTGGGCTGATGAAAATAGCATGTCTTGAAAAGTCTCATATCACCTAGGATAACCAATGGGGTGGGTGTTAGTGACTATATAATGAGCTCTAAGTCCATGATATTCCTTGTCCCGAGTCAAAACACTTCAAGCTTGTATTTGACTCTTTTTATTTCTTATACTCTTGTAATAAGAGCGTTGTGAAATTTTGGTTAAATTATTGCTTTGAAGAGTGTGGGTACTCCGGTCAAAGGGCATGAGAGAGTTGTCTATGTGTTTCCTTGTGTTTATTTTTATTTCTCTATTAATAGGGTAATTCTTAGGGATAAAAACGGTAATGTTCTTAATTGATGAGGTGTTTTTCCCGACAGTGGTATCAAGAATTATGGTTCAGTAGGATTTTTTTTTTATAGTATGCTTTATGGTTGCAGCATAGTTTGATCTTCCACATCCTAAAAGATTAATTCCTTATGGTTGAAAAATCATCCTTGGTTGTTGAAGTAGCAATGAAAAATTTGATGGAAGGATCATTGTTAGTGTTGTGTTGAGGCGGTGAATCTACAGCTAGGTTCGTGGAGCTACAAGGATTGTGAGTTGTGCTGGATTTGCAGTGGAGTTCGCAGTGGCGAGATGCTCCTGGATCTACTGAGGACACCGTAGTGGTTGTTCGCATGGCCCGATGAGTGATGTACGATGGAGATCTGACTTGTATGAGTCACAGTTTGATGCATGTGCGTGGAGGAAGTGCTCTGCGGTTTACAAATCTACTTCAACCGAGAGTTAATGGTGGTGTCACGTCACCAGGCGTTATGTCGACGGGTGTTGCATCTCCGACGAGGGAGTCAAATGGCACGGTGGCTGCAAAGTGTAGATGTTCAATCTGTAGTTTTTCGCAAGGTTCAGTGGTTTTGCATCATGGGTTACGGCATTGTTCCGACGAAGGGTGTATGATGTTTATGTGCGTGCCTTGGCTAACATTTATGCAAGGTGTGTGGTGATTATACACGGGCATGGGTTAGCATTAATGCAAGGTACATGAAAATTCTTGGGATGACTTAATTCAAAGTGGAAATTCTTGGAATGGTTTGATTCCAAGTGAAAATTCTTGGGATAGTTTGATTCCAAATGAAAATTATCGTGATGACTTGATTCCAAGCGATACTCCTTATGATGAAGTATGATTGTTGGTATAGGCAATGAAGATACGTTTATTTTAATCAGGGTGCAGAATGTTAGGTTGATGAAAATAACATATCTTGAAAAGCCCTATATCACATAGGATAACTAATGGGGTGGGTGTTAATTACTATATAATGGGCTCTAAGTCCATGATGTTCCTTGTCCCGAGTCAAAGACACTTCAAGCTTATATTTGACTGTTCTTATTCTTATTTCTAATACTTTTGTAATAAGAGCGTCGTGAGATTTGAGTTAAATTATTGCTTTGGAGAGTATGGGTACTCGGGGTCGAAGGGCATGGGAGAGTTGTTTATGTGTTTCCTTGTGTTTATTTTTATTTCTCTATTAATAGGATGATTCTTGGGGACAAAAACGGTAATGTTCTCAATTGATTATGCATTTTTCCCTATATATATATATATATATATATATATATATATATATATATATATATATATATACACACACACACACACACACACAGGAGCATTGTATGTGATTGACGTAATTCCACGATCTCATATGGGGAGATTTTATGGTGGTGTTATTTTAGTGTGTGCATTGGACTATGGATTCAAGTAAAATGACATCTTGAAACTCTAACGATCATTCAGACTCAATTAGAGTAGAATGGTTCATGTGAGACATGATAATTGCCTTAGATGATGATGGATTAATCTTGTGTGTGGTAGGGTGAAACCCATTTACAATGGCTCTACAGAGTAGTAGAGGTCACTACAAATGCAAGTCTACAATTTGATTTCAAATGTATGTATCCAGATAATTGAGTTTAGTGTTAACTGTTTGTGTACAATTATGTGAATTATGGAAGTCTATCTATGTATGGCTTATAATTGATATATTTTAATGATCTTAGGATAACTCTTTTGTATACTAGCTTACCCTTGCACTTTGTCGTCTTGTGTTGTTTTCTTCTTTTGTAATGATCACCATTTTTGTAGAAACAGATAAAGAGGCAAGTTTAGAGACACGTATGAGAGATAAGAAATCTATAGTTAGAGTTGTGAGATTGTGGCAGAGATATAAGTGGTTAGGATTACCTTTAAAGTTTTTGTTAATGCTATATAGATAGTATATTTTTATAGTCTTAACTCATAGTATTCTTTATTTTATTAATCTACCTTTAAATATTATTGTAAAATATCTTATTTTATTAGTATTATATTACTAAAATGGGATATTACAACAACAATATATATGAAACATAAAAAACATATGTATGGAAGGAAATTTTATTATTACCAGTGATGAATTTCCTTGAGAAATTTAAGTTACCTACAAAATTGAGGGAAAGAAAAATCATGAGTAGTTAAAAGAAATATTTTACAAAATAATAACATGCATAATTATTAATGTGACGTGATATTTTAATGACAGGATATGATATAATAGAATAAATAAAGACAACACTAACATGATAGAGTATGAAAAAGGAGTAAGATAATAAGATAAACCGTAATTATATGTGATGTTTATTGTGCAACTTGATAAATGCTGAATATTAATAAGTCGTAATAATGACGTAATAAGATAACAATAATGACAATGCACTAACTACAATTATAACAATTATGTAAATAATAAAAATGAAACTCTGCTGAATGACAATGCTATCTTTACAATGAATTATCCAAATTTATATAGATAATCAGGGTCAGTTCAACGGTATGAGTAAATCATTTGCTAGGTTTCTAGTATAATAAGACCTTAAAAAAATTTTACTACTAATATTTCTGTATTAAATTAATTATAAAATTATATTTAAGAAAAAGTCTCAAATATGTTTTAGTATTAATATACTTCTATTAAATTAATTATAAAATTATGTTTAAAAAAAATCCAAAAAATATTTTATTATTAATATAGTTTTATTAAATTAATTATAAGTTTATGTTTGAAAATAAAACTTAATTAAATTATTATTTTTTGATAATTTTTATTGGTATTTAAAATGATAAATAATGAGTTAAAACTTTTTTTAGCAAATTATAATTTTTTTTACGAAAAGAAGAATGATTAGTGATATTTTTATTCTCTTATAATCAATTTGTATTTTATTTTCTTCTTTTATCTCTATATGACCTCTCTTGTCTCTCCTTACTTTTTTCTCTTCTAAGAGTCATTTTTTAGGATTTTAGCATATTATATTCCTTGAATCTCCTCATCTTGAATCTCTATGTATCAATATTTTCATCCTCATTTCTGGTTAGTATGTTTTTCTTTTTGTTATTTTTATTTTGATTTGGATTTGTATTAGAATTAGAAATGTGGTTCTTCTACATAGTTTTGTTTTTTGGTACTTTTCGATTTACGGGTTTCAAGATTCAGTATCTTGCCCACTTACTATTGAAGAACAAAAAAAAATTTTAATTATTTTTATTAATGAATAATTACATCACAAAAAGGAGTTATGAATAAATTTATGAAAATAGATAAGAAAAATGAATTAGAAAATAGGGGTAGATGCTCTTTGAATGAACAAGATAATAGCACTATAGATATAGGTGAAAACAACAATAAAGAAAGAGAAGTAGTTAGTGATTAAGATAATGTTAACAATTCCGGTATAAGTTGTTTCGGCCGAAAAGAATTTCTCAAAGTTAAAGATAATAAAAATTTATTCAAGATCAACAATGTCCCAAGAAATATTAGTCGAATTATTAGCCGTATTATTTATTGAAAAAAAATGTTTTACATCAAAAAAAGATAAAAAAAAAATTTGAATAAAAAGTCTTATTTTTTAAATTTGCTCCATTCCTAAGGATAATTATTAGAATAAATTCATATATATATATATATATATATATATATTTATTTATTTATTTGTATTTTTGTATTTCTTTTTTCACTTATATTTAACGTTCGACTTCATACTCAGATACTCAAGTTTGACGTCAACATATACAATGGATTAATTTAAATGTAATAAATCACCTATGAGATTTTTTTATGGTGGGCATGTGGAAATGTTTGAACAAGTTTTTTTTTATAAATATTTTTAAGAAAGAAATATAAGAATAAATATAGGTAAAGTAACCTGGATCCTACAATTGAAAAGTTATGAAAAGTCTAAAGAGAAATATTTTAATATTGAGTAATATTTTGTGACATGAGCACCAATTTTGAAAGTAAAACAAGAATAAGTGGAGAAATAGTTTCGCAATATTAATTGTTTAAAAATATCAAGAAGAAAGCACCATGGTTGATTGGACCCTAGGCAGGTGATGTTGAATTAATTGGGGTTTTTCTTGTTGCACTCTCATTCTCATAACCACATCTCATTCTACAGAGTAAAAAGATTAAAATACTTTTACTCCATCTCACTGTTGTTACCTTGTTTCAGAAGACAGTCAAAGCTGGAGAATTGAAGTGAGTAAAGGAATTATATAGGCATGACTTGGAAAAATGTGCAGTCAGCCACTCTTGTTTTTCTCACCCTCATCGTTCAGGTCAACGACTAAGAATCTACTCTTCCCTCCCTACCATTCACTTTTTTTTTCTTTATTAATATAAGTTTATTTTATTAACTATTTTATCTCTAAAATATATAGGTCAAAATGAATATAACATGTGTTAAAGTATAGTTAATTTGTTCCAAAATATTAAAGCTACCTCTTCATTTACATAATTAAGTTACGCATACATGCAAGTTTAACAACATAATTTTATAATATTAATATGACAGAAGAATTAAAATATAATAATTATGTAGGTAAAATACTCTTTCTTATAATGTTTAATTAAAAAACCTGTTTCAAATTCTTTCCATAATTGTCCGAGAATAATGATAAACAAAAATTAAATTGAAATTGGTGTTATTGCACTCTGTTTTTGTTTTTGGGATCAGAATAATTGATGATGTACCAACAATGGCGAAGCCGAAGCTTTATGGGAGTTGGGGGGAAAGAAACCATGGCGGAAGGATATAAGTCATTGTAAAAAAAATTTGATGATTTGTCAAGAAAAAAAAAGGAGTTTTTTTATAAAAAAAAAAAAAAAAAAAAAAGAGAGAGAGAAAGGAAGTTATGATTGGTAAGTGGGTGGTGGAGATGGAAAATCAGAGGATAGGAGTAACAGTGGGTTGGTCCAGTTGCATATGTTCCGAGACTGCACTCAATTAATTTTGTTAATTTAGTCGTAATTGTCGGATAAAACAGAGGGAACACGGAAAAAAGAGGATAGAAGACTTACTTCCTTTGGGAAGAGAACAGTTTTGATTTGCGCAATAGTAGTCGCATGAAACTAAATAATCATATCTCCAGCAACTTTCGTCACTTAATCTGCAGCAACCATCAGGAATACTATAGTTGACCTGAAACGCATGATTGAGAGCTTGTTCCAGAACTACGGCTCCGTCATCACTATCATTATAACCATCCAGAGGAGCGGCAGCAGCCACGAACAAAAGTCCCGTGCAATCCTGAAGCGGTGGATATCCGTAGAGCATCTCCTCTTCCTCAAAGTAATACAGAAAATCCCCGCACGTAAATTTGCGTTTTGAAGGGAAATTCGGGATTCTAGAACAATTTTGGAATATGATGATTTTATGCACTGGCGCCTTATACAGGAGCAGAGTGTTGCTCAAGTTCCAGTAATCGAAGTTCTGATAATCGAAGTTCAAAAAGTGAGAACAGACATCGGTTACAGGGGGTGTTAGCATGACTTTCATGGTGTGAGCGGTGTTGTCGATATCCTTCACTCTGAAATTTTGATATTCATTGTTATGATAGCAGCTGAGCAGGGATGATGCGTCGGCGCCGTTACATTGAGAGGCTGGATGTTTCCAGAAAGGGTAGATGATGGCGGACACGCTTATGTTGCACCGGTATGACTGCTCAGCACAAAGAGGTGGCGATGGTTGAGAATGGGAGTGTGGCAAAGCGATGGAGAAGAAGCAAGAGACGGTGAGTGCGAAGGCAAGAAGGTGACTATGCTTATCGTCCATTCTCACTTCCCTCCCAACCCTTTCTCGCATAAATCAAAGCTATGGAATCACTTCTTCTCATCACCATACCATACCAATTATTCACACACACACTCCTCCCACGAACGAAACTACCTCCTTCTTTCCTCTTAATTTCTTTACTCCCCACCTCTTCCTAATTCAAAGAATTTGGGAAGAAACTCTCTTGGTTACTTCCGTATTTTTGTTTTTCTCCCTTCTAAAGTCGATGCTTATTTTAACATTTTTTTGACTCACATCTTCCACCGTTTGATATGCATTAGTGTGAATCAATAATTTTTTTAAAAGAAAAAATAGTATTTCATCGATCAATAATTCACACTAAACTATGTTAAGAGATATATGTTAAGAGATAAAGAAAGAGAGTAAAAAAAATTAGAGTCATAATATAATTATCCTTTCAATAAATAATAACATTAAAAGTAAGAATTTAATGATTTATTATCGATATATGCGTTTTTTCTTCTCACACCTCTAACTCTAACCTGTGAACTTTTTTCATATACAATTCATGTTATTCATTTCTATTAAACGTGAGATGTTAAATACTTGAAATCCTAACAGGAGTAATATCATGTGAAATTTTGCAAGCAAAATTGAATGGGATGATTATACGGGGTTGGCTTCATTCCCGTGATGCATAATTGACGTCTTTGATTCCACATTTGAAATGAAATCGTAAAACCTCTACGAATTCAATCTTTCTTTGACGAATATTGTTTTTCATACCGCAAAGCAGTTCAACCAAATGTTTCCATGAGAATTTCTAGTAATATATGGTTCATACTATAATAGTAAGAATTGACACAACTTCAATCTCAAATAAACTTTATCCTACTAGAAAAAAGGTATCTTCATCACCAATCGTGTCAATTCATCATTTTATTGCTGTTATAAAAAAACAGCCTCGCACAAATAACAGAAGTTAGAATAACAGACAAAAGATTACCTAATAGCAATAAAATTGGGCAAAAGAACGAAGGTGAATGCTTGGGACTGTTCAATGAAAAATAATTCTAAAAAGTCAATAAAAATGGACGTATCAAAGAAAATTCCAGATACAGTTTGTCATCACACTAATGCGTAAAAACAGCCTGGGTGGAAACGAGTTACCATGTCTGTAAGTTTGTAAGCATAGAACCAACAATTTCTAAGCCAAGTACAATCACTCAGAAAGCAGCAGACAAACCCAGGCACCATGTCACTTGGAAGTCTCCTCATCTTGTGTCGCCTAAGGATGTGTTCTCTTTAACCTAAGAAATTGTTACAAAGGGCAGAAAATAAATAGAAGAAAATTCACGATCCGATTAGATCAGGTGTTTCTGCCTCGATGGACAACAATGCAGTGTGTACTTTCCCTGTCCAACTGTCAAGTCTATCCCGTAAGGATTTGATCTGTTGAATACCCAGAACTCTTGGTTGCACCCAGGAAACGTGCACTGTGCCCTCAACTTGATCAATTATACCCTCAATTAGATGAACCTGCAAATAAAGAAATTCACTTTCAAGCTTTAGGTTTTAAAACGTTATTTGCCGAAGCTCTATATGATAATAATGAAGTTCTCAAATGCAGACATTACAGTAAAGAAACTTCCGATTGCTTTGCTTGGAACAGTTCATGGACAACCAAAAATTCTTTGAAACAAATACATAATGCTGTAAATACATTCAGAATGATGTCTTCTGGTACTCGTAAGAAACATTCAGTTATGGAGCAATATAAGTATTTCTAAACCACAGCCACAATATTAAACAAGACCCTCTGCTTAATCACTGAAAAGGTGTAGATATACAAGTAAAAACAACAAATTTAATTGAATGGGGAAAAAGATCCCACGTCTAAAGCAGCTTCAGGAGGTAATGAAAGGACAAGATGAAAGCAAGACTAAAGGGTTAACACAACACCAATTCCAGACAGCCAAAAAAGTATTTCAACTTTCAACCTGGGACAAACCCTTTGGACTTTAATATGTGGCAAATAATCTCTCAAACTTATAACATCAGATAAATAACGTATTCCGTGCAAACTTCCCAAGATTTATAAACCGTAGTAAAAGATGAAAAATGCTCAACAAAATTTTAACCAAATACATTTCGTCATTTTTAAGTCAATTAAACTCTCCAAACCAACCAATTGTCCCATTTTAACCCACTTCTTAGCAATGGATGTGGTTAATTTTCAGGTGACAAAAATAGAGTTAATTGCAAATGATAACTACAATGAGTTGTCCAATAGACAATAAAAGTCAACAGAATATTTACTTCGCAACCTAAAACCAACAATATGGCAAGAAGTTACGTATTCCTTAAATGAAATCAAGCATCAAAAGCTCTTCTGAACATGTTTGAACAGGGAGGTCATATCACTCACTTTAACAAATCTACCTCAATATAAGAGGTCATTTTCAGCATAGAAAAAATACATCACTAGGTGTTGCTTATGCATCACAACGTAATAACTAAAACTCAAAATAATCAACTATACATTTTATAAGTAATAATGAACACAACACAATTCTTCAACTGCGTAGGGACATGTCAACAGCCACAACTCTAGATTATAGTTTATATCTCCACTCCCATACAGAATATAAACTTAAAACACGATGATTAGTTGTCATTATAGGTCAAGTCATGATAGAAAATAATATACACCAATAAAAAGGATAAGAAAAGAACATCATAAGCTATTTCACATCTGCAAAAATGCATCACTTGAAAGTGTACTACTTTAAATGGTTGCAAAGAAAACCAAATATTTTCTACAATGTTTTCCTAAGAACTTCCTATAGAACTTACAGATAAGCTCTTCATTAGGAGATGTTCCACATTCTCTATGGAAAGTTTTGTACGCTCAGCAATTACACTCAAGGGAATAGTTCGATCTTCTGAAGGCCGACTGCAAGCAATGGCAATCAATTTGAATTGGGAATGAAAACAAAAGGGTTATTAAATACACCTCAACAGGTGACAACAATGTAATGTAATTAACTATACACCTGAATATAATCTCCATCAGACAGAGAATGTTGATCTTTTCCAACAACTTCTGTTCATTTTGAACCAGCGCTGGTTGGGCTCTTAAAGCAGCATTATGCACCCGACACAATTCTTGATATTGTACTAAATCACCGGAATTGAATGCCTGCAGAATATAGTAAAGCCATTCCACTTTTGTCCCTAGAAGGCTCTTGATCTGTTTAACATATTACAGGCTGTGTGAACCAACATAGTAAAAAGATAGATAAAACATAATTTTCAGAAAAAGGTGCTCCAAAATTTTTTGACGTAATTACTCACTATAGGATGGGCAAGTAGCTCTCCGAAGTTGTAGATGTTGTCCCCAAGAAGCGCAGAGAGGGACAAATCGAATGCTAAATCCTAAAAAATAAAAAAGAGAACATTAATTCATATAAAATCTGCACACAAATAGTAACAAACCCATAAATGAGATAGAACACAATGAACTCTGCCTTAACCTCTCCTTATCCCTTATAGAGAACACAGTTCATCTATATGTATTCATAAACCTCAGATGAAGTTTCAATTTTATAAAAAAAAAAAATGCATCGACCTATCTTCAAACTCCTCCACATTAATCTTTCTAAGGATGACACAATGACATTTGCAATGTCAAGAGACGAAACAGCAAAATAAAAGTAATAAGCTAAAATTTTAATAGATAATAGATAAATATTACATAAATAAAGAACGGTTAGACACATCAACTAGCTTCAATTACCACAGGGCAACATAAAACTGGACTTCAGCTGCCATGAGCTTTGTGCTCCCGTGTCATATATACATATATAGCCACATACACACATATACATAAGTAACTATTAGAGCAAAATGTGATTCAAGAGAATATGACTCCATAATACCCACAGTTGGATGTGCAGAAAACTACACTCATTGTCATTCTCACCCCCTGTAAATTAATAAACAGTCCTACTAGCCATATGCTTTTGGAAAGCATCACCGATTATCAAGCTCCTTACCATTGTCATCTTCCTTCTTCCCCTCCCCTACGGATTTTGTTTGAGTGAAAATACTATTTCCATAATTCAGAAAGAATTGTCATAGATGCAACAGTCACAACCAGTGTTGCCTAATTCAAAAAGTTTGGGCAGCCATCGCCATCCACTATTTGTACATAAGGAGTTTGATGAATAAACAAAAGGATGCAATTTGCAAATGGAGAGGGTCAAGATGGAACATCATCTGAAAGAGTTCTATAAAAAGAAAAGGAGGAGCTTCCGAAACTACAAAGCAGTTCTACTCGAAGAATTGGAGAAAATAGTAGTGAGCAGGAAGAATTAGAAGATTGCCAAATATTAACTTGGAAATGTTAGGAGTGGAAGCTGAAGGAGATGCCTCTTTTTATGACAAGGAGAACAATTTTATTGGTTAGAAGAGGGATGAGAATTTATTTTGCAATGAGTCATTGTGTCTTTAGTATTGCCCTATTGTTATGTGATGACAATCATGAGATTGAGACTTAAATGACTGTTGTGAGTTTTAGTTTTATGTTTTTTTAATATATTTGTCACTTTTACAGTTTTTTTTCTTTTAATTTGGACATGTGTGTGTGTAAACATATTGGTAGCCATGGCTTCTGCCATAAGCCGCTCTATTTATATGGTGGATTTTTTTGGCTTTCTATCACCCCTTGCAATACAAATCATAAATTGATTCAAAAGTAACCAGTGTAAGTAAATAGCCATAATTTTAGACAACATAAAAGGAAATTTGCAACAATTGTGATGACACACCAGCTTGAATGATTCTGATAGAGACTCCACTGATGTGTATGCCAAATAGAGAAGGGCACTTTTGTAGAACTCTGCAAATTCCTGGCGGGTCTTGTGATATTGAGATGATACCCAGTAATAGTTAGCATATACAGATGGATCAATATCTGTCATGCTGTCAAGTGTAGTCTTCCCATCTTCCAGGAGTCTCTTGCTTTCCTTCTGGTCACCTTGCTCAAGCTTGAATATTGCTATTTGCATCTTAATGTAAAGAATAGGTTCTTCTATGCGCTGCTCTCTAGTGGCTTGCAGTTTCTCAATGACTGCTTCAAGATAACCAATCGCTGCTTCTTTTTCAGAATACTGCCGAGAAACTATAACAGCAAAATGTGCAAGCTTCAGAAGGTTGATTTTAGTCTCGAAGTCTGTGATGAAATTGTGATATAATTGAATCAAAGCATCACCGGCCTGAAAATTTTAGCAATAACTAATTATAAGAAAAAAAACATGAATAATGATAAGAATACACACCAGAAAGTGAATTTTATTCCATAAAGGTAGAGAAAAATTATATTAGAAGCAAAAAGGAAATAGCAATAACCACAAACTGTACAACATAATAAATAATAAAATGAAATCAAACATAATAGTTAATAGTTGAATATAAGAATGAGTGACATGACTAACATAATGGAATCAAACAAAATATCATATGCAATAGTTAAGTAGAGGCATTACTGGACAATAAAGTGGTCAGGGAAGTTCTACTTTGGGATATCCAACAACCAATGTTGTTAAATAGTGGCCATGGAAGCGCTATGCGGAAATCACTCAGGCACCAGGAAATGGCAATGGGGTGGATGGTTTTTATGGTGAGTTGTGGCAGCCACAAAACGCAAGGCAGACATGGCATCTGAAATGGCATGGCAAAATGCCTGTCAAGAATAAAGAGATGAATGAGTTGGGTCATGACACCCAGCCCAAAAACAATCTGAAACTCTAAAACAATAAAAGAATGGCCTGGTCCGTGCAACCCAACCCAAACCATGCCTAAAAGAGATTAAAAACCTTGTAAATGTATAGAATACAGGGTGGACTGCATGACCCACCCAAAAACTATTTTTTAAAAGATAAGGCCCACAACCTAACCCAAGCCACCGCCCAAACAATTAGTGAAACAGCCCACTAGTTCGAAAACCTTAAACCAAAAGAAAAGAAAGGCGTCTAGACTATGTTGCAAAATTGCACGGAGCTTGACAACCATCCAAGCCACTCACATGCATCTCCAGCAACCACTTCACCTGAGATGGATCAGCACCACAATACCCTTGCACCCAGCAACTAATTACATCCATTTCTGGCAACCACGACCACACCAGAGATGAACCACCACAGCACCAGAGTTGTACAATACGGAACCAACCCAGCAACTCTCACAGCCATCTCCAACTACCAACCAGAGACTGACTGCCATCTCTGGTGACTACCCTACAAACTCTGTTTAATTTCTACATTTTTTTTTATTTCTTATCTTTACCAATATGAATATACTATATTTTTCTTCAACCATATCCATGCTTCCACCATACCCAGCGAAGACATCTACCATGTTTGTAAGGCAGATTGTTCACTATCCCCCCACCAATATCAACATCAATCAGTTAGCAACCTCCGTACTATGAATAAAAGGCAAGAATCCCCACTCAAAAGTTGGACAGATTAATGACTCAAAGATTTGTCACAAAACCCCCCACTCAATTAGACGGAAATCTTACAAAAAGGGAAGAGATGCTAAGAGTTCATAAGTTTCATTTCAGGAGAGCTCAAGACAGAATGAAGCAATTGGCCAATACACATAGTGTTGACAGACAGTTTCAAGTAGGAGATTAAATTTATTAGAAACTTCATTCCTATAGGCAAGGCTCAGCAGCAACTAGAATTGATGAAAAATTGGCTCCTAGGTACTGTGGTCCTTTTCCTGTGATTGATAACGTCAGGGCAGTGCTTACAAGTTACAATTACCAAGCACTTCCCAAATTCACAGTGTAAACCATGCTTATCTTATCAGTCAAAGAAATACATTGGTGATGCTACAAATTCCTCAGTTTTGTCTAGCCACATTACTGATATTTCTTATGCAAAGGAACCAGAAGCCATTCTTGACGGAACCTTTGTCAAAAAGAGATGACAGGCAGTGACAAAAGTACTGGTGCAGAGGAAAAATCAGTGTCCTGAAGACGCAACTTGGAAATATTACTCTGATCTTCCAAGAAAATTTCCACATTTTTGTAATCCTTGAGAAGGATTTTCTTAAGGGGGGTACATTGTTAGAGTCTGTATTTTTAGTAGTTAGTTGAGTAGTTATAGCCAAATTAGTTAGTTGATGACAGCTAACTACTAGTTAAGTAACTCTATATATAGTTAGTGGGAACATAAGTGAAAGCTCTCTTGCTTTTGATAGAAAACTGTAATTCTTCTTCTCTGTTTTTCTCTATATCAAGAAAGTCTCGAGGTTCTTTCTATTATAGAACTTCCTTCAATTTGAGATTCTTTGAGCTCTTTAGTTCATAGTATCTTGGCATCTATTAGTAACCGTATCACACATGTTCCAAACGTTATATAATAATATACCAGGTCGCTAAAAATCTTCACTCATCACTCCCCTCCAAATCCAAACAATTCAAACTGTAAAACCCAACTCCAAATCAGGAGCCCAAATATGTACTTTCAAGCAAAAGCCTAAATACAATCCATTAACAACCCCACCCACATTTCCCACCCAAAGTCTTCGGATCCCAAACGAAAACCAAACGTTCCAAAATATAAACAAACTCCCAAAAAAAAAAACCCTAACAGCAGCAGAATCACTCTCTCGAGACCACATCCCCCCTAACTCCCAAATCGAACTCACACCAACAATGACACAAAAAATAAACAAATTAAAACCCTAAACCAACAATTGCCGAAACAAAACAAACCTAAAACAGTCCAGCTTGAGTGCAAAGAAGAGGAGTGGAACCTGAAAAACAGCGAGTGCGACAAACTGCTCGAGTTTGAGGGTGAGCTGATGCCAAAGCTTCTTCTGATACAGATCCGCGAGCGAATTGTACCAATCGGCGAGCTCAGGTTGCGAATTGCGCAACGATTCCAAGTATTGCAGAGCAGCCATGGCGATTCACGCGAGAAAGAACCCCAAAATACGAAATAGAAAACCTCTGTAGTTTGTCTCTTATTTCTTCTGGATTTATATTCTTCCTCTGTATTTTTAAATTTAACATTTACTTTTCCTTTTCTTATTTTCTTATATTCTTTTCAAAGAAATAAATCCATTTTTTTTTAATTTAACCAATAAGTTGTTGTTGCAATTTACACATAATCAATTGTGACATTTTGACAACATATTTTACTTTTATACATTCATATATCAATTATTTGAATTTATAAAATAGATTAATATCAACCGTTATTTCTATTTAAAATTAACTAAATTGTATAAAAATTGGAACAATAAACTCTTTTATTCGTTCAATCATCAATTGAAATAAATAAATAAATAAACTGATGTACATTATAATCAAAGTGAAGCAACGAGGAAGGAACCTCTCTTAATACTAGAAAACTACACAAATACTCTGAAAGTATGCAAGCTATGATCAACAACTGTGTAATTGTCACTTAAACATCGAAGAGTTGTGTTGTGTAAATTAATTTGGGTTACAAATAAAGAAACATACACTGATAATTCAAAACAGTTTTATATTTCTTACATTTGTATTATAATTGCTGTTTTAACTTTGAAAAAAAATTGATTTTGTTATTCATTATCAATGAACCAAATACTAACAATTTTCTTAAAAACTAAAGCAAATTGATATACTAAATAAAATCGGGAAAAAAATCCAATTTTTATGATCCAATCCATTTTTTTTCTATGATCTAATCCATTTAATATCCATTGTATTAAAAATTCAATTCATTTAAAATCCATTTTATTGGATCTGAATATCAATCTAATCTACACTTTATATACTTTATGGATTGGATATCCATTCTCGAAATCTAGATTTTCAAAATGGATAATCCAAAAAATCAAATCCAAATTTTCACTTTATATTTTTTGTTAGGTTAGGCTAAAGGTTGAGACAGACTAACCCAAAATTAGTCGTATTTGATTGAGTTAGCATGACCCTGTACAAAATTTGACCAAATTAAGCCAAATTCTGCAAGTCGGTTCCGATCGAGATTTGACCCAGTTGGTCCTCGACAAAATTTAGAAGTATTCGGCCAAATCTGTCAAATTCTTTTGTGTCAGTCCTATGGACACAAATTTGGATCCACATCCATTATTTGGATCCAAAATGGATGTGGATTAGATTTTCGATAGGGCTGACACCATAGAATTTGGCAGATTTTTTGTCGTGGCCAACGAGGCCAAATTTCAGCATGGGATGAACTTGGATCACTTTCGAACGAATTTCGGTCGGGAACGACGTGACCAAATTTGGGCTAAGGTCGACTCGACAAAATTTCAATCGAGATCGACTTGACTGGATTCGACTGAATTTCGATCAGGGCCAATTTTGTCTAATACGACCAAATTTTGGCTAAAGCCGACTTGGCCAAATGTGGCCACATTTGGGTCAGGTCCTGATCAGTCAAATTTCGGTTAGGGTTGACTCCACTAAATTCGTCGACCGAGACCGACTTGACTGAATATGACCAATTTTCGATCACAGCCGACTAAGTTGAATATAGTCAAATTTCGTTCAGAACTTAGTCGACCGAATACAACTAAATTTGGGCAAGTGTCGACTTGACCAAATTTTGGTCATGACCAACTCAACTAAATTTGGCCAAACTTAGGTTAGGACCGACTCGCCTAAATATGACCAAATTTCGGTCGCGATCGACTCTGCCGAATACGACCAAATTCAGGCCAAGACCAACTCGGTCAAATTTTGGTCGAGGCCAACACGACTGAATTTTGACCGGAGCCGACTCGACTGAATTCGGCCGAATTTCGGTCGTGGCCGACTCAGTTGAATAAGGCCAAATTTCGATCATGACCGACTCATTTGAATACGGCCAAATTTCATCATAGGCCGTCTTAGCCAAATACGACCAAATTTGGGTCACAGCCCACTCGGCCAAATCTCACTCGGGGCCAACTTGATTGAATTCGACCAAATTTTGACTGGAGTCAATTAGGCTGAATAGAACCAAATTTAAGTCGCGGTGGTCTCGGCCGAATACGGTCAAATTTTGTCTAGGTCGACTTAGCCCAATGTAGTCAAATTTGGGTCAGGGTGAACTCAACTGAATACTTCCAAATTTTGTCCAGGACCAACTGGGCCAAATTTTGATCGAGACCGACTTGACAGAATTCGGCCAAATTTTGTATAGGGTCACACCAACTTAATCAAATACGACTAAATTTGGATTAGTCGGTCTCAACTTTTAGCCTAACCTAACCAAAAATATAAACTGAAAATTTGGATTGGATATTTTGGATTATCCATTTTGAAAATCTAGATTTAGATAATGAATATCCAATTCATAAAATATATAAAATATATAACAAATTGATATCCATATCCAATAAAATGGATTTTAAATGGATTGAATTTTTAATAAAATAAATATTAAATAGATTAGATCATAGAAAAAATAGATTTGATTATAAAAAATGGATTTTTTGCCCATCCTTGATTAAAATTTTGTGACACATCTCTTCGCATATTCAATGTCAAAACAGAAAATCAATAAAAAAATATTGTCTGCCAACATCTAAACATTTTCCTAAAATCATCCATGTAATGATAGCAGACATCTGTAAAAGCTTCAAATTATTGTTGTTGTATAAGGTTAACTTCCCTATTTTCGGTAAAATAATGTCTTTTCTCTTCTTTCGATCAATAAGAAACTTGAAGAAGAATAAACAACAAAGAAAAAATTAGCTATACTGCAACCAGTAAACCAAAACACCATTATTTTATGAAAGAATCAAGTATTTCAGTGTAATAATGTAAGACGTGCGACGTGAGACGTGCTACATGGAAGGTGAGACGTGAGCATAATATGTGGAACGTGGGACATGAGACGTAAGACGAGAGACATAAGACGTAGGACGTGAGACATAAGACGTTGGACGTAAGACGTGGGACGTGAGACGTGGGCATGATACGTCGAACGTGGGACATGAGACGTGAGACGAGAGACGTAGGACGTAGAATGTGACACGTAGCACATGAGACGTTGGACGTTGGACGTGGGACGTGAGACATGAAACGTGAGACGTAAGAAGTGAGACATGAGACGTGAGACGTGAGACGAGAGAAGTCAGACGTGGGACGTGAGACATAAGACATGACACGTTGGACGTGGGATATGAGACGTTAGACGTGAGTCGTGAGACGTGAGAAGTAAGACGTGAGACGTGGGACATGGACGTGGGACATGCGACGTGAGACGTGGAACGTTTGACATGGGACGTGGGACGTGAGACGTGATACATGAGACGTGAGACGTGAGACGTGGATATGGGACATGGGACGTGAGACGTGAAACGTGAGAAGTAAGACGTAGGACATGGGACGTGGGACGTGGGACGTGGGACGTGGGACGTGGGACGTGGAACGTGGAACGTGGGACGTGGGACGTGGGACGTAAGACGTGAGACGTGGGACGTGAGACGTGGAACGTGGGATGTGAGATGTGGGACGTAAGACGTAAGACGTGCAAAGTGAGACGTGAGACGTGGGATGTGGGACGTGGGACATGAGACATGAGAAATCTGAGACGTGTGCGACGTGCGACGTGAGACATGAGACGTGAGACGTGTGATATCCGTAAACACTAAACCTTGATAATTATTTTCATGATCCAATCCATTCTTGTTATGATCTAATCCATTTAATATTCCTTTTATTATAAATCCAATCAATTTTATTGGATTTAGATATCAATATGATTTACATTTTATATATTTTATGAATTATAATTCATACTCTAAATCTAGATTTTCAAAATGGATAATCTAAAATATCCAATCCAAATGTTCAGTTTATAATTTTGGTTAGGTTAGGCTAAAGGTTCAGACGGACTAGCCCAAATTTAGTCGTATTTGATTAAGTTGGCGTGACCCTATACAAAATTTGGCTGAATTAGGCCAAATTCTGTTAAGTCGATCTCGATCGAAATTTGGCCGAGCTGGTCCTTGAATAAATTTGGAAGTATTGGATTGAGTTCACCCCGACCCAAATTTGACTACATTGGGTTGAGTCGACCTAGACAAAATTTGACCGTATTCGACCGAGACAACCCCTGACCGAAATTTGATTGATCAGGACCTGACCCAAATGTGGCCATATTTGGCCAAGTCGGCTTTGGCCAAAATTTGGTCGTATTAGGCAGAGTCGATCGCGACCGAAATTTGGTCATATTTAGGCGAGTCGGTCCTAACTTAAGTTTAGCCAAATTTAGTCGAGTTGGTCATGACCAAAATTTGGTCAAGTCGGCACTTGCCCAAATTTAGTCGTATTCGGTCAACTAAGTTTCGAACAAAATTTGACTATATTCAACTTAGTCGGCTGTGATCAAAAATTGACCATATTCAGTCAAGTCGGTCCAGGCCGATGAATTTAGTGGAGTCAATCCTGACCGAAATTTGACTGATCAGGCCCTGACCCAAATGTGGCCATATTTGGCCAAGTCGGCTTTGGCCAAAATTTGGTCGTATTAGGAAAAATCAGCCATGGTCAAAATTCAGTCGAATCCAGTCAAGTCGATCTCGATTGAAATTTTGTCAAGTCGACCTTAGCCCAAATTTGGTCACGTCGTCCCCGATCGAAATTCGTTCGTAAGTCATCCAAGTTCATTCTATGCTGAAATTTGGCCTTAACAAAAAATCTGCCAAATTCTATGGTGTCAGTCCTATGGACACAAGTTTTAAAAAATTTAATTTGAATTTATTTTATGAAAAATGAATTTTGGATTTTGAACTTGATCCAAATATTTAGATATGGATTTAAACTTGATCTAAATATTTGGATCTGAATTTTTAAAAAATTCAATCTATTTTTTCTAAAAGAATGAATTTGGATCGAAAATTTAATCCAATTATTTGGATCCAAAATGAATGTAGATTTGATCATTAAAAGTTCAATTCATCATCACCCTGAAAACCATCATTGCATACAACCATGATGAAAGATTCATTGCACTGAAGTTATAGAACATCAACCCAAAATGTAAAGAAAATTACTTCAACTATTGCGAGAAGAATGATCAATGTTTTGGAGGTTTATTTCACACATTTTGGAGTTTTATAGCATATATCCGATAATTCTACATTACTTGATGTCATTAAATTTAAGAGGATTAAATATGTTTCTTTATTGATTTTTGATAAAAATTGAAATTGGTCTGAAATTTTGATTCAATTTATATAGGATGAAATTAATTTTTTTAATTAAATTTTATTAGATTTATTTGAAGTCTTAAATACATTTCATAATAATATTTGAATTAATGTTAAAATAGAAATATATTAAAAGATAAAAAACTTTAATATTATCATAAAATATAATTGAAATGTTAAATTAACAAAATTTGGTTAAAAAAATTAAATTCACATATTTTTAAAAAGTAAAATATTAAATTAGCCTAAAATTATGAATGAAACTATTTCTAATTTTAAATGTATGTGAGAATATTAAAAATATATTTAATCCAAATTAAATAGATAATGCTTCCTATGCCATCATTAACCTAATAATATATTATTTTAACAACTTAAAATTTAAAGATACCTACTGTTCTCTCTTTTGATCTGACATGAAAATAGTGCTCTCTTTCGTAGGGTAAAGCTTGTAAATTTTTAACCAGCTGCATGAATTCAGACGCATTTTATCAAAAGGAGTACCAATCCAGACATAAATATGGGGTGAACCTTGGTAGGTCTGATCCAATTCAAATCCAATTTTAACTGTAAAATCCAATATTTTAAAATTTATATTTGACCTTTTAATTTTTTGAGTTAGCCCAATTAATTCAGTCAGATTTTTTAGGATTGCTAATTTATACTAAATTAATTTATTTAATAAAAATAATATTTTTTGTTTTAAATAAATAACATAAAAATAGTAAGTTTTTAACTTAAAAAAATACTTGTATAATTATAATAATGATTATTATACTAGACTATGAATTTATATTATTTACTACTAAATTTTAACAAAATAATATCATATTAAAAATAAAATTTAAAATTTAAAACGTATTTACAAATTTAGAAATATTAAAATATAAATTTGAATTAAATTGAATATTCATAAAATTTCAATTCGTTATTAGAATATGATTATAATTATTTATTTTATTCAATTTTATTTATCTAATATTACGCGTTTATCTTTCGGACTTTTTTGAATCGAGTCGATTCTTACATATTTAATGAAGAGAAAGTGAGAGAGAACAAAAAAAGTTTGGAATTTAAATAAAAGGGCAAGTGATTTTTATTTATTTATTTTTATAGACTTTAATCCCCTTCTTTTACATTTTTTTCCTACAAGAAAGTAAAAAAGAAAATGCATCATTTTTTCTCAATGTTTTTCATGCATATTAAATAAACCAATAGAAAGAATTTGTATAGCTCGATTGAATTTCTCAGTGAAGAAGACAACATTGTCTGTGGAAAATGATGCAAGTATCAATTTTGGCCACGATTTTTCTTCATCTACAAAGTTTAAATATGCGACATAACTTAAAAGTGAGGTAAGTATGTATATAAACCACAACAATTGTTATTTACATAATCTTCATCCACTAGGTCAAATCCACAGGTTTTATGCATAAGTATTCACTGACATTTTAATATATTAATTTGTCATTTATTATTTTTCTTATGTCAATATGGATTATATCTTCTTTCATTATTTTCTCATCCTTCCTTCATTATGTGTTTATTTCATTAAATTTATATCTCAAGAAAGAGAATCTGTTGACTAACAGTACTCTTATTTTTTGAAAATTATTTTCTCTGTTTTGATTAAAAGAAATTGTTTCATAAAATCATTTTTTGAAGATTATTTAAAAAAATAAGAAAAATTATACTATGATTCCCATTTTTTTACTCTCATCCTTTATTCCTTGATGATATGATTTAGCGTGAGTCATTGATTCTTTTAAATTAAAAGATAATGATACATTAATCAATTGTCTACACTAATATTATTATTCAAAAAATAATATCTCGTTTTCATATATGAAATAAGAAAAAGAGGGTTAAATTATTTTCTATTTTAACTTTTTTTATTACTCATGTTCTTTATACTATTTTATCTTTGATTTCATATATTCATGATATACTATTTCATCTGTGAAGCCATAGAAGCATCATTTATTTAGCACCCCTTTTCATTGTTTTAACCCACATGCTCTACTTGTTCCGAGTTGGAAATATTTAATCAAACTTAATCATACTTCCACCATCATTGTACACAGTATGCATAATATAAAGTACACTAAATTAACTGGTTCCGGTGTCTTGCTTTTGCATTCAATTATTAACATTTGTCTCATGAAATCAACATGATTCTCAAGATTTTAGAAAGTACAAAAGTAAAGGCTGATCCGTTCAACAGTATGAAAATAATCATAAGATTTATCAGATATCGAATGAAGTTAATTTCATTAAGAGCAAGAAGATCCTGATATTGATCTGGTAGGAGATGAAAACAAAGGTTTTGGTGGCATTTCCAGGGAATTTATGCTGCTTTCCAACATGTCAATTACTCTTCTCATTGTAGGTCTGTCATATGGAAAGGTTTGAATGCACCATAGACCAACTATGGTCAATCTCTTTGCTATTTCATTCTCTTCGGGGACTATCCCTTCATATTGTCTTAAATCAGTGCACATCTGAAGTCTCTTATGTATCCAACTAGTTTTTTGACCCGTGCAATGCACGGGATTATTTTTAATAATTATCATGAATTATATATTTTAAACAAAATTTAAAAAATCATTTATTATAAACAATTATATTGTAATATAACAAAGTTCAATATTCATAATTGATGAAGTACAAAAATATATTGTCATATAACAAAGTTGAATGACCATAATTCATCAACATTAAAACATTATCGT
>Ga0214543_1004283_pt1 | contig 27186 bp, 15 predicted proteins | sample CNSS2metaG_FD_160094 | JGI IMG/M metagenome (GOLD analysis project Ga0214543, IMG submission 160094) | Root nodule microbial communities from cowpea collected in UCLA plant growth center, Los Angeles, California, USA - CNSS2 | ecosystem: Host-associated > Plants > Roots > Nodule | place: USA... | reverse complement strand
CATGTGATTTTTAAATTTTTTTTATAAAAAATATTTAATTGATATATGGAACAATAAAAAAATGGGTATGGGTATGGGTATAAGAAAATACCCGTTACCCGGTGGGGATGGGGATGGGTCAAAAGTTATATACCCGTTGGGTTTGGGGATGGGGATGGGGATGAATTTTTATTATGGGGATGGGGATGGGATCATGATACCCGTACCCGCCCCGCCCCGTTGCCATCCCTAATGGTTACAGAATTTAACTATTTTATGGAACAAACTATGCTACAATATTAACATCTTTACGAATTTATAACATTTATAAATGGAAAGATTTAGTATTTTATTTATTTAAAAATCAACCATATGATTTTTCCTATTTAAATAAAGTAGGTTTTCATAAAAGAAATTGTATAAGCATGTTCTATTCGATACGGGTAGAAAAAGAACCACACTCGATTTTCTTAAAAAATAGAGAAATCAGAACCAAGTCAAGATGATATAGATCAACCCCTCTTCTTGCGTTCTTGTGCTAAAGATCTTACTATTTCCAAACATATATGAGCTATACTACTAAAAAACAAAAACTGTGATAAAGAAATATGTCATGTTTAAAGTACAAGTAACAAAAACAAATAAATCATTTAACCAATTTTCAAGAAGCAGCAGGTGACTTAAGAAGTTCAAACAACGATGTCATTACTAGACACAATAAAGTGCTCTAATATGTATTCTTACTTACTTAGATCTTGATTTTCGACCTGGACTAGCTTATCTCGACTTTTGACACTAGGCGACTCGGGACAAACTATCTCGACCTTTGGCTTGAGGCAAGCCATCTTGAACTTCGGCCCGAGGCAGGCCATCTCAACCTACAACCTAGTGAAAGTCATCTTGACTTTTGGCCTGGATCGACTCGTCGCAACCTTCGGTCCGAGTTGGTCCGTCTTGACATTCGACTTGGATTGACTTGTCTCTACTTTCAGTCAGGGTCCCCCCTTCTCGAACTTTAGCACATGTCGACCCATTTGGACTTTGACCCCTGTTGGCCCGTCTTAACCTTAAACCCAAGCTAACCAATAGCAACCTTTGGCCTCGGCCCGCCTGTCTCGACCTTTGGCTCAGGCTGACCAATCTTGTCCATTGGCCTAGGCCAGCCAGTCTCAAACTTTGGTCTAAGATGACCTAGGTTTGATTGTCTCGACCTTTGACCTGAGCCACTCGTTTTGACCTTCAACACAAGCTAGTTGGTCTCCCCACCTTCCATCGAGGCCGATCCATTATAACCTTCAAACAAGTCGACTTGTCTTGACCTTTGACCCAGGTTGACACGCTTGAACATTCGGTCTGACACATGCTATTGATATTGATTTGTAACATGACACTTAACCTTTGTTTGCTTTAGCTGTTCTACTATGTGAGAGGAAGGGTGAACGAGTGATTGAACGAATCTGAAGTGTTTTTTACAAGGAATTGAAACAGATTTGCATTGATGGATACGAAGGAGACTACTATGTTTCTATCTGCGCATAATTGAGAGATGAGAGTTCATCACTTCCATTTTTATAGTTTTGGCCTTTTCTTTTCACTATGGATCGGATGTATGCAATTTCATGGAGAGAAAGAAAACAATCAATATTCAATGAGTGGAAAAATATAGCAAGGAACTGAGAAACCTGTTTAAATAAAAGAATGAGAATTTAAAGAGAACAAGCAAAATTAGTATATATCATATAATCATTTATTTTATTTTATTATATATATAATATAAATAATGTAATAATAATAATAAATTGTATTTTTAAATAACAATTTCAAATTTATTTTAATATAATTTTTACTATTTATATTTAAATTTATATCATATTTATCTTCAAGGGTAAAATAGTAATTATCTAATTTTATCAATTAAACTATTTTTTAATTTATAATATCCATCACATCATACATACACAAACTTTTATCTCAAATCACACAATCTTTCTTTTAATCAAAACAATACCACAATTCACTCTCCATCCTCTCAAATTCACCCACCCACTTCAAGTCTCCTCTCCCATTCCAAACACATCTTGGGATAACAGTGTCAACTTGACATATGAACAACTTTTTTAAAATAAAAAAAAAAAAAAAATAATAAAATTTTTTTAAAACATAATTTAAAAAAAAAAAAAAAAATTACAAACTGACATGTGATCTTATTAATAATTTAAATATCATTATAAAAAATAAAACAAATTAAATAAAATTGAAAAAAGAATTGAGATTTTATTAAACATGACCAAATTAAAAAAAAAAATAGAATCATTGTTTAATCCATTATTTAATTAATTAACATTCTCCTGTTCCACACTTTTCATAAACCCACCAATTACCAAGAAGTTAAAAACCTAACCTTTAAACAAAAGACAAAGGTTACAACAACAAACCTTCCCGATCCGTCAATCTGTGTTAAAAGACGATTCAAAGAATGGTCGTTATATGTCTTAAGTTTAAATGTTTTTCTTAATGAAATCTTAATATTCATGACAAACTATACTACAATATTAACCCCTCTATGAACTAATAACATTTATAAATAAAAGATTTATTATTTTACTAATTTAAAAATTATTTATTATTTGTAAGCTACATAAGTAATTTATTATTTATATATATATATATATATTAAATAAATTGTTTTATATTTATATACAAAAAAATATGTAACTAAATTTATTTTAGACCTGCAAAATGGAAGCAGCTATTTAAAGGAAGAGAGGGTGGAAATGATGTATGGACCATATGCATGTCTAACTGCACAAACAACTTACAGTTGCAAAACTTCCCCTTCATGCAATTCCCTTCTTCCCAAATCCATTCCATCTTTCAACCAACTATTCTTAAATAAATAAATAAATATAACCGATGGCCGTTACACCTTCACCTTCATTTTGACTTCTCATCAATTAGTTAGTTGCCCAATCTATCGTTTATTAATAAATAATAATTAATTCTAATAATAATAATAAAGTCAATATAACATTTATGCTTCTTAACTGTCACACTCATCATTTTTTTAACTAAAATGGAAAACAACACATTTTAGAAAATAAAACGAATGTGCTACGTTACAATGTGAAAACAACGCCATTAAACAAATAAACGGGTCAAAAATTATGCGCTAAAATTTATAGGTAAGATGTTATCAGAATCCGTTAGACAAAGTGGAAGTTATAACTTCCTTCATATTAATAACCTACCTGTAAACTTCCCCCACCAACCTAGACCGAAACTGAAACCACCCTAAAGTAACAAACATTAACAATCACACGCTGCAACTAAAACCTTCCCAATACAACATGTTAAAAGAACGGTTATACTCTTTAAGTTTTAAATTTCTTCTTAAATAAATTTTTATATGTATTTGCTCATGATATAAACAGAAAAACAGAAAGCAGCCAAATATTAACAATAAGTAATAATAACAACAACACTCACAAGTTTTTTGTTTGACATCTCCGCGCAACAGGTGAGAGGCATGATGACGGGCGTTGGCAACGATCGAGTGAAGGGCTCGTGGAGTCCTCAAGAAGATGCGACGCTATTAAAATTGGTGAACGAACACGGCGCGCGGAATTGGTCCCTCATCAGCAGCAGCATTCCCGGCCGCTCTGGCAAGTCCTGCCGGTTGCGATGGTGCAACCAGCTGAGTCCAGAGGTGCAGCACCGTCCCTTCACGTCGGCGGAGGACGAGATCATCATCAAGGCGCACGCTATTCACGGAAACAAATGGGCTACCATCTCGCGCCTCCTTCCTGGCCGCACCGATAACGCCATCAAGAATCACTGGAACTCCACCCTCCGGCGCCGTGGCACGGTGGAGCAGTCGTCGTCGGCATCACCAAACACTAAACGCGCCTCTCCGTTCGGGTGGGACTACCCTGTCAAGAAACAGCGTGCGGAGGAAGAGAGAGAGGAGGAGCGAATTGCGATTCCGTTGAGTCTTTTTCCGTTTGATGAGAAATCAGAGGGAGAAGTGGAAGAGGGAGAGGAAAGAGTGAGAGAAGAGGTTAGAGTGAATAATAATAATAATAATAATAATAATAATAATACCCGGGCTTCGGATCACGATTGTTTTATGCAGATGATGCAGCGCATGATTGCTGATGAGGTTAGGAATTATGTTAATAGTTTGTGCAATCGAAATCTTTACCTTCATCCGCATTAGATCTAAAACATTCTTATATTTAGCATCTAATCTTAAGTATTTTCGAATTAATTAGATCTGATAGGAGTTAATTAAGATCTAATTTCTAAGATTACAAAATGATTTGTATAAACATTCCATTTTAGAACCATTGATACTTTCTTCTATTTTTTCTTGTCAACTCATCAAAGACTCTATACTACATCGTGCATATAATCTTTATCCACACTGCTTAGACATGAATTCTTTTAAAAGAAACAATATTGATATACTAATCAATAATTAATATTATTGTTCTTTTAATATTTGTTCTTTTTCATTTAGGTATAAGAACGAGAGTCTAAAATAGGAAATCATCATATCATTGTTCTTTTAGTATTTGTTTTTTTTCATTTAGGTGCAACATTTTAACTTTTAATTTGAATTTTATAAAAAAAAATTATAACTATGAAGCAATAAACTTTATACTTTTTAAAAAGTGGATCTTTTGAGTGATGTATTTTGTGTTTAAGATGTTTTGAATTATTATTAAGATAAATTTTGAAGCCTTTTCTCAAGAAAGGATAACGCAAAAAAAACATATGTATTGTAAAATTTATCATGCCTTATTTTCTGAGAAATAATTTGCTTGATTAGTTGTGTCTACATTTGCAATTTTATTCATACAAATCTCCCTGGTCATCCTTTATGGAGCACCACATTTAACACACATTTCTAGATTTCAGGTCTTGGTTAACCATTTCATCATCTAACATTACATAATTCTTATATACATAGTCAAATTGCTTGAAATTCACCCGTTAACCATTATGAATAATACATTAACATGTTATTCACTTTTTTATCCAATTTTTCTATCAATAACAATATGATACTTTGGTAAAGGTGGGAAAGTTTCTATGAGAACTTTCTTAGTTATTGTTACACGTTATTTTTTAAAATTGTAAATTGTGTATTCATTTTAGATTCTATTTTGCAGTATATTACGGGTTAAGTTTGTTATGTTTTTTTTAGAAAAATTATCTTCTGATTACTAAATTTTGACAATTTTCTCTTACAATCTTAGGTGTCATGTTCTAAGTAATTTTTCATTTTTTATTTTTTAAAATCACTTAACAGATGATACAGAGAAAGTTGTCAAAATTTAGTAATCAAAATTCATTATCCTTAGTTTGATGAGCACAATGGCAATGGACACGAGCGCTTGCTCTCTGTCAACATCGTGATAGGCTCGATCATACTACATTGTGTTGGTATCAAAATTCATGACTATTCCACTAAACACATGGTCTATTAATGTAGCATAATATCCTACCGCTAATTGGTTATTTTCAAGCATCCAATGGTTATATTGAAGCATTCCAAGACATTGTAAATATAATACGACTTCTATTTTTTTTACTTTCATTCTTTAATTTTTATCATTTATTTTTTGACATGAATTTTTAAAGTTGAATAAAAAAGGAATAAAAAATACATAATTCAATAAATAAAAAATAATTAAAAATAAAAAATGAGATAATTTTTTTTATGTGAATCTTTCTTCACCTAACAATTAGGATTGGCAAAAAAGTGTATTAAAATATATTAAATTATGACATAGTCGATATTATAAATAGAGAATTAACCTACTATTATATAATTTTATATAATAGAGATGGAGTATTTCAAAAGTGGATAAATTATGTCATATTTTAATATATATATATATATATATATATATATATATATATATATATATATATTACATTTTTAAATAATTAACTATTACTGTTAATTTATTTTCATATAAATAATTATTAGAATCAATTTTGAAATAAAATAAATATAATTAATAAAATTAATGAAATAAACATAATTATTATTGCTAATAAAATATTAATAAAAAAATTATAAAATAAGAATAATAGGATATTAATAAATTGTTTTAAAGTTTATAATACATTTTAAGATAATAATAATATAATTATAAATAATAACGATAATAATAATAAATTGTAAAGTATATACACTAGCGTAATTTTTTAAATATTTATAAATTATTTAAATTTTAAAGTGGTAATTTAAAAGATAAAATTGAAAAATAAAATATGTGTATATAACCATAGATACATAGTCATCAATATAGTTATAGATAAAATAAATTTTAATTATTGAAATAAAAAACATAACAACTAATATTATATAAATAAATTTTTATTATGAGTATTTATTTAAATTTGAAGTAGTTACTAAGATCATAGAACAATAAATAATTTTTATATAAGGAGTAATTATTTGAATTTAGAAAATTACTGAAATGATAATATACTGAAAAAAAGAAGTATTTTGAATAATTATTTAAAACTAAAAAACAGTAATTTGAAGGGTAAAATTGAAAAAACAGGACACAAGAAAATATTTATTTTTTTATATATAATTATGGATTATTATAAGTGTAATTAATTGAAATAGCTATCAAAATGATAAAATAAAAAAATTATTATGAATAATTATTTAAATTTTAAAAAAAGTAAATAAGAAAGTAAAATTAAATATATATATATATATATATATATATATTTAAGGTTATGATATTTATACATATTATGAATATGTGCGTAAAAGGATGTGACGATATTAATACATTGAATCACCCTTTTTGGATGTTGTGATTGTGATAATTTTTTGGATTTCATTGATTTATTATTAAAACTATTAAGTGGTGAAGTATATCACATTGCACCAAAAATAAATTATTTATTTCAATATGTTTCTAATAGATTAAATATAAATTGTTTAGACAGCACACTTTTTTAAAACTCACCAAATAAAATACCAATCAATTTAATTTATTTTATAAACAGAAAAAACTAAAACTGAATAATAGTTTCCAAAATGGCACTCTAATTTATTTCTAATAACATTAATTTTTCAAAGAAACTTTTTGAAAGCTTAAAAAAAGATAAATAATTACCAATGTGTTCAATTGTCATAAAAGAAGTAAAAATAATTAAGTTTAGTTTCAGTATAAAAAATAAAATGATTCTTTTGAGCAGAAAACTTTTGAAAACACACTAGTAATTAACTTTAATGTGTAGACACAAGTTTAAGGTTTAATTCGTTTCCTTTTTAGATAAACACTAACACTTAAAAACTGTTACAGTAATGAATTAAAAAAAATATAAATTTACATAAACATACAAGATAAAATAATGAAATAAATAATATATTATTAATTGTAGATATATAATTATAAATAAAAGATCAGTTTTAAAAATGTGACAGTAGTTAATTAAAAATAATATTTTAAAAAAATATTGTGTAGTCCAGAAGAATTTTAAAAAGTAAAACACAATTGAATATAACTAATGAATACATGCCTTAGACATTTATTTTAAATATTTATAATATTATATTAATAAATGATAATACATAATATTATTATATTAATATATAGAGTAATTATATATATATATATATATATAAATTAAAATTAGGGTAAAATGAATATAAAAATAAATTAAGAATTAAAAAATAATTGTTAAAATAGTTTATAAAAAAATATGAAAATATATCCGTTAGTTTTTAAAAGAAAAAAACGTAAATTAAAAATATGTTTTATTACGAATATATTTATATATAATTATAAATTATAATTATAAGAGTAAATTTAAATAGGTAGTTAATTTTTTTAATAAAATCAAATGTAAGAAATATTGAATTTACAAAAAATAGTCATTTAAAAAATAAATTTCATACGAAAGTAATTGTCAATTTTAAAATTACAAAAATAGAAAATTGAATACAAAGATATGTACGCAAGAGAAAAGAAAATCAAATGCTTTTGAAAAATGAAATCATTAACTTTCGCAATAGTTATACAGGATACACAGATTGATTCCACTTTATTTCTACTATCAAATGTTTTTGTTTTGTTTTGTTTCACTGTTAGACAAAGTTTAATTTAAATTTATTTAGGCCCCGTCCCTTTTTTTATTATAAACAACCTTTTTGTATTACAATCAACAAATACACTTCAGAACCTACCTATCCTATGATAACTTCAAAACTCTATATTTTGCCTTAATTCCTTAATTACTCACAAAGATTGCAAAAAATCCAAACTTGCTATCAGTTGATTTGAATCTACATATCAATCTACATATAACGCATTCAGTCATGTCTTTTAAAGTATGTTTATAAACATAGATAAAATGACAGATAAAGTCCAACAGACATTTTATAAACTGAAAGAAAAATGCAAAAAAGTACGAGGAGATATAGAAAAATGACCTAACTCAAGCATTTCAAATTTTCGCAATAGTTATAACTATTGCACTATTAAAACTTTACCTAACATTGGAGTAAGCCAGTAAGCCACTCTAATAGAAAGGTCAATTAATTAAATCCAAAAAAAAAGTAGAAATAATCAAAAATTATAACCACCCTAAAAAGTTAAGGGTGAACATCCAGACGAAATAGCAATAAGAAAAAAAAATCAAAGATGCAAATAAGAAATTCTGTTGATTCGCACAACGTTTTGAGCTAATAACACAAAAGCAAACATCACTAATTAAAGCCAACAAAATGTATCAGAATACAAAAAGAAGAAACCAGTAACACTACCTACTGGGTTTCCAGAACATAACAAACTGTAAAATTCAACAGAAACGAACTAGGATTATCGCACTACTTGGATCTCTGTCTCATCTTTCGGCGCTTCCTCTTCAATCTCCTCATACGCTTCTTCTTCCACTAAAAAAAGAAGATAAGAGATCGCAATCAGAGCAGAACCACCTAATAGAAACAGAATAGAAAAAAAGGAAACGGAATAATCAACAATAATCAACAGCGTAGAAATCAAACTACCTTGGCCCTCATGCTGAACAAACTCTGAACCCTTCTTCAAATCCGAACCCTAGCCGATTGCTGCTGAGAAGTAACAGAGGACTAAGAAGACAAAGCTTCTTAATGATGCAGCAATTTATAGCCTACAAGAAACCCTAGAAAGTATTGGGCTCTAACCAAAGGCCCAGACAGCATGCATCCTTAATCAATAAGCGTTAGCAATAATAACATGGCTTTTACTTCTTTCACCCCACAATTTTCGTCTTTCATCAAAATTTTCAAAATGACCGTTTTACTATCTGAAAAGTGACTTTTAAAATAAATATTATGAAAATTTGTTGGAAATTTTTTCTTTTTTAATTTTGGAATAATATTTTTGACACGAAATTTTCATAACAAAATTTTCCGAATCAAATTTATGAAATAGAAATTCTAGAAAAATATTTTCGGATTAAAATTTTCAGAATGAATGAAATACATTCTGGAACAGATTTTTCAAAATCATTATTTTCAAAAACAGAATTTTTTTTTCCGAAACATATGAAATATGGATTTCGGAATTGTTTTTTTTTTCGTATTTTCTCTTTTCTTCCTATGCAGCGGCAGTGATGTTGGAAGCGTGGGTTATTTTATATTATTTTGAGGGTGCGGTCCATTATTGTGGGGTTACAGAAAGCAATAGTCTTATATTATGCATTCATGGCATATTTATGTTATGTTACCTTCTGTGAAATGAATAAGAAAATAAAAGGGGGAAAGATGGAGGAAAATGGGCCTAGGTGCCAGATCTCACATTTTCTCTACAATTAAACTTTCTGTTTATCTTATAATTAATTTAAAATTAAAATTAAATTAAAAATCATAAAATTTTATAGTTTTAGTTAGCATAAGTTATAAATATCATAAAGTACGCCCTATAACTTTTTATATAAATATTAAAAAAGTTAAAATTTAATAGGGAATTAATTATGTAAAAAATCTTTTTAAATTATATGTTTACAAGATGTTAGTTTTTAATTATATTTTTTTTAAAAATAATATGAAAATGATAATAATTTTATATACTTAATAAAATATTTAATATTAAAATCAATTTAACGATAAATTATGCGATGCAACACAGTTTAGTCCATGTTCTTAGAATTAAACATGTTTTATTAAGTGATAATAAGAAGAAGAAGAAAGAAAAAAAAAAGGTTAAATAAGTGACCATTTATAATTTTAAATATCCTTTAAAAAAATGTCTCCTAGTTATAAGTATAAGTAAAATCCAGTTTCATAAATAATTATGGTACAATCATTAAAAAACTATCTTTATAATTACAAGTATAAATAAAACATAAGTTCCATAAATCAATTATAATAATGAATCACAAAATAAACAAATAAAATCATAAGTACAAATAAGTTTTAAATATAGAAAGTGATAATATTAAGTGGAGAACCAAAATAATATATTCAAATTTTATATATTTTAATTATTGTTATTAATAAAGTAAAAATGAATACATAATTTAGATAATTTAGTGGAACCGTAGTTATAAAACGAATCAGACATATCTTAAAAATATTTTCCATCATTATATTGAGTTTATATTGAATCATAGTTTGAGCTATTTATTTTCTTATGTAAATAATTATATTGTTAACAGTAAATTTATCTCCCATTTTATTCTGCAATCTTATTATTTTGACAATTTTATTGGAGAAAATGATATTTATGTTATAAAGCAAAAGCTTATATAAGACAAATTAAACCATCAATCAAGAAAAATTTCATTGACTTTCTTTTTCTTGAAAAATATTAAATTTGTTATATTTTGATCTTCACGGGGTAGTTTAACTTTTCACAATGAATATATTATTTTATTCAATATACATATGTTATAAAAAATTAAAACTAAAAAATAATTTATCATAATCTAATTATAAATTGAAAGACCTAATTACTAAAAAAATTATGATAATAAAGTCATAATTAAAAATCAATTATAAAAAACACAGGTACATTAGATTTTCTTCCATATTCATAAAAATTTAATATATAAAAGATTTACGAGATAAAAAATAATGTTAATGGTTAAATTACTATTTCACCATAAACTGAAACAATAGTTACTTTTTTCTTCTTCAAGAATATAAGAAATCAATCAAAAATGATAAAAAAAATCCAAAAAAGGAGAGAGCATAAAAAAATCTTCATAATTTCTTTTATTATTTACTATATTTGATTCTATATTTTCTAATTTATTAATATTAAATATTGTGTTTTATAAAATAAATAAAATAATATATAATCTAATTTCCATATATTTCTAATATATAATATTTATAATCTAAAAAAATTCAGAAAATCAAATTTCCATATTCTATATACAATTTAAAAAATTAAGAAAGAAAAATCTTAGATACCATAATACCCTGCCTTTGATCGGCAATATAGAGAAGTTAATTAGATGTTCTATGTAAAACTTAGGAACAGGAGCTATGATAATTTGTTGTTATAAAGTATTTATTAAATTTTAAAAGTTAACTCATCAATGTATATTAATGAATTAACTAGGTGTACACTCTATCAATTTTATATTCTAAAATGTATTTAGAAATTCTAAAATCTTAACGAAAGTAAAAAAGAAATTCAATAATTCATCATTTTTTATCAATATCGGTCCTTCTTTTTTTATAATAATAATAGTGATAGTAAAAATTAGTATTCATCAGTAAATAAATTAATCTTTGTAACATTGATATTAAATTTCTTTAGGCTGAATTATTTTTTTAATATTATAAATAAGATTCTTGATTAATATTGATAACAGTCATATTATGACATACTTAATTGTATAAGCCTTTTTTGTGCACCATGTTTTAAAGCTTTTTCTTTACAATATTTTTCTAAATATATTCACACTCCTCTATTTGTTTTCGTTATTTCCGCTGCAACCTAGTTGTCGCTATGCGAAAAGATATAAATCTTCAAAGTTTGTCATTTATCGGGGGAATTGTGTTAAAATCTAATTGAGATAGCAAATCAAATTCTTATCCCTTTGTCAACAAAATGCTAAAACTTGTTTTAACTCTAACAGAACAATAATCACAAAATGTGTATTTTAAATGTAACATCTCATTTAATAGTTTTTCACGCTATCAAATAAAACATTATATTATGATTAAGCACAGCAGATAGTAAAGAGAGCAGCAATATAGATGATACAGCTGATACAGTCATCCAAAAACATATCCTATGAATTTCTGGTGAAGAACATAGGTACTCAAACATAAACTAAAACATCTCAAAACTACATGGTATCTAATCCATGAGCACTACCACGGAAATACTCAACGATCACTCAGCTCCTGCTAGAGAGAGGGGCATCATCATTTGGACTCGGCCCTGCTCACACCAACAGTAGGTGATCATAGCAAGGAGAAAACATAAAGAAAAACAGACATGAACGATAAAGGTGAGCAAACTGAGATTTGAGAGAAAAGCGTACAATTCATATTGAAAACATCAATCACAAACATATTGCAATTATACATAAAATTTTAGACTCGATATCTGGATTGTGTAAGCGACATTGGAGCTCTTGGTGGTTTGCACCTGTGAAGGTTCCCAAACTCTGCAGAGTTTAGACACAAGGGGTTATCACCCAACCTCTCACAGGGTAAGTCCCTTTCGCATCTAAGGCTCTATCGAGTCCAAAGACTAGGACCTCCTGCTACTCCTCACGACATAATCCATTCTACTCTACATGAGCATGAATGATTATTGGAATTTCAGGATTCCATCCAATACGGATTCCTCATGTCCTTACACACACTAACAAGCTCTTATGAATTTCCCTTGAAACTCCATTACATACACAACTTCTCATCCTTCACAATCATCAATTATTCTGTTCTCACTATATTCATAACAATATTTCAAGCATACAGGAGAGTAACTGCACATAATTACAATACTTCTTATCACTTCACTCATTAAAACACAGAACTTCAAGCTATCCACTGTAGTGGCCCTCGCCCAAGCTAGAAAATCCAGCCTAGGCGAGAGGCCTTCTCGCTCAAGCGAGTCAATCTCGCTTAGGCGAGACTCTAACACTGGCAAAAATTAAAAACCTGGGCGAACTCTCGCTCAGGCTAGGCTGGCTCGCTTAGACGAGAACAGCTCTCGCTTAAGCGACTCCAGCTCGCCTAGGCGAGACTTCGTGCATGAACAAGGATGATTTCTCTGATAGTTTCGCTCAGGCGAAAATACCAGTTTTCAAGTCTGTTCTTACATGCAAGAGTCCAGATTCATCACAAACTCAGCAACACATAGTAATCACACAATTCAATCATCAATTCAATACTTAAGCATGCAATTCAGACTTATCAAGACAGATTCTAAATGGTTTGAGCAAAAGTTAGCTAACTCCCCTTACCTTTGGAATTTCCGCTAGAATTGACTCTTCAACCAAGGAGAATACCTCAAAATCCAACCTAAGGCACTGAATTACAATTGTAATTGGTGAGAATAGATTCTACCACAACCCAGAAGGTTGGAATTACTCAGAATTCGAAATCAGAATAGGTAGGGGAAATACAAGTTAACTTACGCGCAGGAAAGGAAGACTCAGCTTGAGGAAGTGGTTCTGATCTTGCTTCAGCCCTAAATTCTACAACAGGGAAGAGGATTAGACCTACTGTAGAAATTCTTTGGGTGAGTTTGGTAAAGAGAAGGCAGAGAAAGAGTAGGGGAAGAAGAGGGTATTAGAGAGAGGGAGTAGGTTTTGTTTCTGGTGAAGTGGTGGCAGAGGGGATTCTCACATTGAACAATACAAGGGATCAAGACAAGGTTTCGCTACAGAAGGAAAGTGATTTTCTTTTTCCCACTCATTACATAACAATTTATATTAAAATGGAAATTTCTGGAAAAAAAATAGAACGTAATGATTGATGATTTTCACTTTACGAAGCAAAGATGATCACAACTTTAAAAATAGAAGTTTATATTTACCCTTTTTAAATCTTAGACTTTGGATATTGATTTTCAACTCTCATCTTGTTATAGAATATACGGAGCTCTTTTCTTATGGGAAACTATTTAATTTTCTACTTTCTATTAATAGTTCTATACTCCTAAAATGTAGTTCATTTTTTGCTAAGTACTTATTGTTTTTAATACAACTATAAATTTCTTATACTCATGATATTATCCTGCAATATTTTTTTTAATGTGAAAACTCAAAATATACTCAATTCTAATTTATGTTTATGTCTGATAGCCTAATATTATATGAAAAATTACAATATTTTTAAAGTCTAAATATATCAAATTTGAATTATTTTTATTATAATTTATTTAGTATTTTTAATTTTGTATAAAACAATTCAATCTTATTGAATTTTAAATTTTTAGATATAATATTTTAATTGTCATTAAATATTAAATTATTAAATGTATAAATCACTCCTACTTCAGGAGTTGGACAAATATAGACCTGTACATTAATTGGTTGTATGTCTAAGATAATATCCAAAGTCCTTTCAAAAAAAGCCTGAAAATGGTATTGTTTAACATCATGGACCAAACACAAGCTACATGGCAAAGAGTTATTCAATAATGTTTTGGCAACCAACAATAAAGGATATAAAAAGAAAGAAGAAGATATGAACAATATTCAAAATAGATTATGAGGAAGTGTATGATTCACTTAGATGAAAACCATTGGTAAACATGATAAAAAAAAATGTGTTTTTCTCTATAAAATTGGTTAATTGGGCAAAAAGTTGTTTAGAATAAACGTTTATTTAAGTCTTTAGTCAATTGTAATACAACTAAAGAATTCATACCATCAAAGGTTTTAGACATGGTAATCCTTTAGACTCATTATTTTTTAATTCTATTTGAAGGTTTAGGAGCAATGGTCAAACAAACGACCAGAGAAAATTGTTAGAAGGAGTTAAAGTTAATAGTAAACAAATTGAGGTAAACATGCTATAATTTTCAAACGATACAATATTTTTTTGTGCGAGGTAAAAACAACAAATATTATGATATTAAATCCATCCCTAAATCTTTTGAACTTGTTTATGAACTTAAGGTTAACTTTTTCAAAAACAAAATAGGTGGTATAAGAGTTGTGAAGAATGTCATGTTATTCTAAAATGTTAAATTGCAATATTATGTAGATCCCATTTAGATATCTTGGTTTGGAAATATGGAGCATTCCTAAAAGGCACAATTTTGAAAGATATAATTAAGTAAGTGAAAAAAGAGGTTGACTAGAGGGAAATGAGAACATTTAACCTTTACAGGAAGAATATGCTTGATAAAAATTAGTATTAATTGCATTACTCTTATTTTACCTATCTTTCATTAAAATGCTAATGATTGTAGGTAAGATGGTTAGAAATATACATTGGAGCTCTCTTTGGGGGAGTGACACTAAATGTAGGTGAAATGGGTAATGCGTGCAAAATCAAAAAGAGCGTGGAGGATTAGGATTAGAGACTTAAAATTATTTAATAAAATTTTATCAAAAAATGGAGAGGGAGGTTATGAATGGAAAAAGAAGTTTTTGTGAAAAGAGGTGATAAAACTTAAATATGGAACAAAGAGAGACTTAAATGACATGCTAATATCATATTTGAATCTTAGTGGTGGAGAGATATTATGTAATCAACCAAGGAAAGGGAAATGGTTATTGGTTCAATTTAAGGAAAATATTACTTGGAGCATAGGAACAAGGAGTAAAATTAGATTTTCATGGATAAGTGGACAGAAAATGAACCACTTATGGAAGTCTGTCCAAGATTATATGTTGTTTCAAAAAAAGAAGAAGACAACAATTGAAAAACTAAGAAGATAGAATAACAACTTATAGGAATGAAGTCTAAAATGGTGAAGGGACTGGTTTGAACAAGAGTTCCCTCAGGTGCAACTTTGAAACAAAAAATTGAAAATGTAACTATAGATAAGGAAAGGTAGGACTCACAAGTATGAAATGGGGAAGAATGGAAATTTACATGTTAAGTTAGTTTATAAAAACATGTAAAATGAAATACTATAAGATGGATTTTGACTTACATTATAGGTTTAGGGAGGTAAAAGTGCTACCTTTATCTTAACACTTGGCTTGGATGGTTTTACAAAATAAAGTAGCTTCAAAGGATAATTTGAATAATAGGAGGAGTACAAATAGGGGATAATATATGTGATATGTGTATGGTAACAAACAAATCATAAATCATATTTTTTTTTAGTTGTAAAATAGCACATATGTGACATTTTTACAATAATTAGGTTGAAATTTGCAGTGTATATCATAATTTTTTGAAGTAACGTTTCTATTAGTTTAGATCAATTGAGTTGAATAACAAACAAAGTATAGTTTGGAGATGTATTTGGTTAACACTCGTATGGATTTTATGAAAACATAGGAAGAAAATCATTTTTATGGATGATAAGGTTGATATTTTAGAAATATATAAACATTAGTGCAGGTGAAAGCGTGGAGTTAGATAGTGAAGAAACATCCAAAAACGTACTACAAGAAAATCGTGTATTACATATGGATACAATCTGTCAATAGAAGTAAAAATCTGTTAGTAAATCGAGTTTATCAAGGTCAAAAATTCGTCGGTAAAATGGTCGCCAATAAATTTTGGCAACAAATTGTAAAATCCCTTGGACGACTTCAAATCCGTTGATAAAATTCGTCGGTAAATACTAACAAATACTATTCATCGATAAAATTCGTTATTAAATACCACAATTTGGTCTTCTTCTTCCTCACCCCCTTCATATTCTTTTTCCTTTTTTTCTTCTTCTTTTTCTTTCTCTTCTTCCTTTTTCTCCCCCCCCCCCTCCCCCCCTTTCACCTCGTTGTCACCATCCCCAGTTCGTCATCGTCACCTCTAACTACTCCTCTTCCTCCTCCTCCAACTTCAACCATTATCACTAATGAGTCACCGTCACGTCACCACCACAATCGTGCCTCCTCCTGCTCTTCTTCATTTTCATCTTTCTTCTCATTCTCTTCCTCTTCCTCCTCATTCTTTTCTTCTTCTTTTTTCTTCTTTTTCTCACCCATCTCCTCTTAATATGCAATAAAATATCATCAAACTTGACGAGACATTTGATGCTCATTTTACCAATGGATTAACCGATGAAAATATACCTCAGTAATAGAAATTACAAATTACTAATGGAATTGGCTGTTTGATACATTACCAACAAAAATATTTGTCAATAATACAAATTTTAAATTAATGACAAATTTAACCAACAGATTTACTATCGACAAAAATATTCATCGATAAATTTAAATTTACTGAAAATTTATTTTCACAAGTAAAATTCATTGATAAATACGAAAATTCTTGTAGTTGTGATGCTTTCATATTTTTATTAGTGTCTTGATCCTATTTTTTGTCTTCAAACAATAAGATGAATTTAGTGATGATTTATTACGTCTTTACGTGTATTGTTTTGTATATCAAAAAACACTAAAAGGACGAGTGAGTAAAATGTGAAAAGGTGTAATACCGTAATGTTCATTATTGTAATATGAGTTATATGATATAGAGTTATGAGTACAATTTTGCATGTTAAAGTACTTACCAATAATTAGTTAAAGTGTTGTTTAATGAGAATTGTTTACTTGTGTACTTAGTTAATCGGGTAGCTATGCACTTTGTGTGAGATAGGTTTGAAAATAGATATTTTTAGTAGGCAGAACTATGTATAAATAGGATAATGTAATTATGGAGGAAAGAGTAAGTTGTAGAAATGGATTGAATGGGAATATTAATGGTTGACAAAGTTCAGGTTAGAATAGAATAACTAAAGACAAGTTGGGACTTCAAATGGTTAAAAAGGTCATTGAGTTATAGTGTAAAGAAAAGGGAAATGTTACATAGTATGCAACTAATATGTTATAATAGGAAAGGATTTTGTTATGCTTTAAAATGTAACATCTTGGTTAAAGACTTGGAAGACAAAAAGAAACACGGTCCATTGACAAAACACAACAAATACTATTGACCAAATTAAGTTATATGATATCTTAGATTCAATTTATACGTAATATAAATATTAAAAACTAAAAATTGAACAAATTTAAAAGATGGAATTATGATGATCATTGAAAAGTATCATAAATACTATTGATTTCAACAAGTTACATTAAAACCTAACACATACATGAATAATCATATGCAAAGATCTATAAGCCTCCATGGATTTGAATAAAAATATAATGCTATATACGTTAAGAAAATATAGATTTAATTCTTAAGCAGGATATGAAAGGTTAAATTTGAGACCTGAATTCTTTTTTGGGTATTGAAAATGAAATAGTAGAAGGAAAAAGACATGAAATATTACAACAAACAAGATGCCTTCATTAAAATCCAAATAAAATTTAGATCTAAGCTAAAAAGGTTTGAGAATATTTTAAAGGGAGGGAAAAGGTAAAGGTATTATGTTCGTTCCCAATTGGTGAGTGTTTAAACTTCATAATTTTTTTTTTACCTTCTACTAAAAAAGGATCACGGACCTTCATAAAGGAATAATAGGTTAGGAAAATAATCGTTTTTCCCGGTAACATGTGAATTATCTTTTTTAAAGAAAAATTATTCAAAAAATTAGCCTAATTTCTGTATCGCCTACTTTTTTCTTAGCAAGTTGTTTTGTTATACAAAAATTTATCTCCTTTACTGGTAGAATATTTAACTTAAGCAACAACCTTGTTTTTTTAATCTAACTAAAAAAAAGCTGTCCTTTTGATCATTCCTTAAATTTCTCCACTTGTTTCATTTAAAAGAACTAGAAAATAACATCGCAAATAAACTAAAGTTGGAAGTATCTATTTTATTACAAAATTGGGAGCGGCAAAACCTGTTCCTAAATTACATCTCTACATGCATATTAAGATTAAGATTTCATAATTCTAAACATTTAATGTATAATCGTTTTCTTAACTCTTTTTGTTCAAACTAAGCTTATTATGTATCTTTATCATTCCCTAAAAAACGTGTGAATACTTAAAGTTGGTAAAAAGTAGAATTGCTTGCTCAGTTTTTCTGTAAAAGAGACTACAAATTTCGTTTGGAAGCAGAAAACGTGTTCACATATGAAACACGCATTGTAAGCTAAATCCAAGTGGTGGGTAACTTGTGATTACAGAAAACATATACTATAAAGAACAATGATAATTTAATACCGAGATTTTTTTGGACAGTGATATTTTGACTACTAAATTTTAACAATTTTCTTTTATAATATGATGTGTTATCTTCTAAGTAATTTTTGAATATTGACAATGAGAAAAAGAAAAGACAATGAGAAAAAGAAAAGATAGAAAACTACTTAGATGACACCTAAAGTTGTAAGAGAAAGTTGTCAAAATTTAGTTGTCAAAAAATCATTTTCCTTCTTTTTATACCTATTTGATACCATTTTTCTTAGAAATACACAAATTAAGTTTTGTTTCTCGAACGCTCCTAACTCTTTAGGTCGCTTCGATCTTTCACTTATTCAACACTAGGAGTTCTGATCATCAAACTCGTTAAATGACGTCAAAATAATTTTTTTCTATTATAAATGAAACATAAGTCATGACATAATATAAATTAGTCATAAGTGTTGACATAAAAGTTATTAGCTAGGACGACATTAATTGGATTGAACCAAATGAAAATTATAAATAGGGGAGGGGTCGTAGCATAGTCACGCTTTTCCGCGTTTTGGGTCCCAATTTATCAAAAAGTCACCCATTATCTATTTGCGCAACACAAACAGAACCTTTAGAGCGTAATATTGTATAGATGAGGGTCCAAGCAAATAATATTATGAACTTTTCCGTCTGCTACTTTTTCATCACCCAACGTGGCAACAAAACTCTACCACGAATATAAAACTGTGACAAACCTCTGCGTTGGACTTCTGTCACATGTGAGGGAATTTCTTGGGTACCCCTTTCATTTGGCTTTGGCAATTGGCATCTTTCAACAAATTATTAATATTTAACAAATTCTGAATAAATATTCCAACTTCGGCAAATGCGACTAATAATTCACACATTCCAAATAAAGAAATACAGCAAAGCACTGAAAAAAAAAACACTCATACTTTTTTTTTTTCTGTGTTATAATAGTATTCAAATGCCAAACCACACTCAACTATTTTGACTCCTATTAGACTAAAATAATAAAATTATTTGAAATTTTAAATTCGGAATCTAGGTATTTTCTTATCAAAATTATTGAAAAGCGTTCAAAACTCGGAAACTCCCGACACAGATCTGATTTCATTCCCACGTTATTATATATTTCTTAAAATCAAAACCATATAATCGCATATTTCTTATCCAGATCTTAATCTTCTATCCAACTTATCAAACCGTGCAAGTAGATAACTAGCAGTACTTATAGTGAAGAGTGTCTAAATTGATTTTAATAGTCATGCATTAAAAGAATGTTTATAATACATGTGGATGGATAATTATTTATATTTGTGAATTATGAAATTTGAAAGCGGTGTCATGAAGGAGAGGAAAGAAAGTGTTTGAGAACTATGAATATTTCTCGGCGATTCATTAGTAGTTCTTACAAGGATTTACACATGCAGAAGATTGTCCAAAACAAGTGAGAACTACTACAACTGTTTCTAAGTTACCAATCTGAACTGAAAAAGGTATCAGACAGGAATAGTTGTTCTAACGGGTGGCGATTGGATCAAAATCCTCGGTAACGAAGGATCGAGTTTCACCGATGCTCTGCAGAGAGGGCAATTGGAGTGATTCGCCAGCCACTTGTCAACGCACTCGCTGTGGAAGCTGTGTTCGCATCCAGGGAGAACCTTCAGCTTCGCGCCATCGACGAACGCGCCGAGGCAGATGCAGCACTCCGACTCCTCCGCCGCCGCGCGCTGGTGCAGGATGATCGGTAGCCGCTTGATCGCGTCGGCGTCGAGCCCGTCCTGAGAAGGAAGCATCGGCGACGCCTGGTGCGGTGGGACGGCTTCGAAGAGGAGGCCGTGGTGGCGGCAGATCCGTCGAGCGAAGATGAAGAGCGCGGTGAAGAGGAAGACGATCGAGAAAATGACGATGATGAAGAAGAGCTTGTGGCCGCGGAAATGGAGGCTCTGGTCGTCGAGCTCTGCGTCGTAGTGCCAATTGAAGGATTCGGAATCGCGAATCGACATGGTGGAAGGTTCGAGAAGGAAGCGGCGGTGGCGCAGCAAAACGACGGCGTTTGGGGGAGTGGTGTGAATAGTGGCTGCCACTGCAATAGCTCAGATTAATGTTTGCACTAATGGACTATCTACCATTATTTATAGTTACGTTTGGCTTGGTGATTAGGTATACTCTCTCAGTGGGGCACATGACAGTTTGGATTTTTTAATTTTATAAGTGTTAGTGTTTATCTAAAAAGGAAACGAATTAAACCTTAAACTCGTGTCTACACGTTAAAGTTAATTACTAGTGCGTTTTCAAAAGTTTTCTGCTCAAAAGAATCATTTCATTTTTTATACTGAAACTAAACTTAATTATTTTTACCTTTTTTATGACAATTGAACACACTTATAATTATTTATCTTTTTTTTAAGCTTTCAAAAAGTTTCTTTGAAAAATTAATGTTTTTAGAAATAAATTAGAGTGTCATTTTCGAAACTAGCATTTAGTTTTAGTTTTTCCTGTTTATTAAATAAATTAAATTGATTGGTATTTTATTTGGTGAGTTTTAAAACAGTGTGCTGTCTAAACAATTTATATTTAATCTATTAGAAACATATTGAAATAAATAATTTATTCTTGGTGCAATGTGATATATTCACCACTTAATATCCAGTATTAAGAGTCACGATGTCATCACACCAATCACCTCCATAACTCTCATAAAGGACAATAATACCAATAGATCAATGAAAACCAAAAAATTATCACAATCACAACATCCAAAAAGGGTGATTCAACATATTAATATCATCACGTCCTTTTATGCACGTATTCATAATATGTATAAATATCCTAACCTTGAATATATATATATATATATATATATATATATATATATATATATATATATATATATATATATATATATATATATATATATATAAAATTTCCATCTTCAATATCTCATAATTAATTAATTCATATTGAAATTCGTATATTCTACAAATGTTCAGTAATTTTAATATCAACATCTTGTAACTTAATTACTCTTGAATTAATAGTTTTGACATATAAATATCCTAATCAATTAGTTTGCTGCATCTAAAAGTTATCATATCAACATCTTGGCATATAAATATTCTAAATTAATTTGCATCATTTAGCATTCAACTTTCTCAAAATTATCATATCAACATCGTTAATTCAAAACTATCAAAATTAAATTCACTGAAAATATTTTCGAAAAGACTAATTTTAATACAATAAATCTTTAAATTCACTGAAAATAATATTCTTTTAGTTTTTTAAGTGTGGTTTATAGGATTTAGGGAAATCAATAAATGCTATAATTTCTTTATTCAATAAAACAATATTTTATACTTTCTTTTACATTGTAATTAATGCATTAAATACCAATAAAGGATGAAAATATAAAAGACAAAAAAGTAATCAATGTTGACTTAAATGTTCAAAATGTCTTGTATAAAAAGAAGAGTTACTTGTAAGAGGGGATCAGGTAGACAATATAATGAGTTTGTTTACTGTTTCGATTGGTAATATTTTCAGAAAACTTGTGAAAGAAACCATGTGACAAGTATGTAACTGTATAGACTAACAATTTTCTTTTTACAGTGTTTTTTCTTTTATCTTTAAGCTCTTAAAAATTGGTATTATAAAAAAAATTACATAAATATTTTTTACTGTCACAAGTAGACAAAATCATTCTTACTATCGTATTTGTCTTTTCTTAAGATAAAACACAGAGATATTATTTTGTATTATGCCACTTATGATTTTCCCAAGATTTTATTGTTGTTATTCTCACCTACAAAAAAAAAATAACATACAAGTTTTTTCCAAGGTAAAAATGATAACTATCGCTTCTAAATAATTACTTTACAAATACAACTCATTTTCTCTATTTATGTCTATTGGATGATATAATATTTTACTAACTAAATGAAGAAGTAATCTTGATGACTTTTCCGAAAAAAAGGAGTTTACCGAGAATATTCAACACCAATCAAATTAGAATCTAACTCACATGCAAATTACATTGAGTTTACACAATATTTTCAATTATTTATACACGGTAGAACTTTTATTTATAGGTGTACTAAACCAAATTATTGATTATTTTATGCAAAATTGTATTCACATGTCAGAGTTTTATTAGAAGTTTATAGTTTTTAAGTTAATGACTTTTTTCTTTGCAACATTCAACTACTATCTATGAAATATTTTGCTTTTGCTTTTTCTTGTACTTGCAATTCCAAATTTAACACACATTCTTATAAATGTTGGATTTATCATCTCAAAGTCTTAATTGAATTTTGTAAGCAAGTTGTGTGCTCATTAAACGATATTACAAATTCAAAAATAATTTTACATCTTATATAATGAGGTGTGTGTTAAAGATCTCATATTTACTAAAGATAAAACGAGTTTATAGTATATAAGATGGTACAAACATCATCTTATAAGATGATTTTCTTAGATTGAATTAGACTTAAAGTTTATTTCTTAACATAGTATTAGAATCATGAATTTGATCCTCTCCTAATGAGATTTGTTGTTTATTTTGTCTATTGTATCACCCATTATTAGGTCATTATCAAACCATCCATTAATATATAGTCACACATTCGAAATGTATATAACTCAACCTAATATGGGTTGGAGATCTCAAAATAACAAAAAATAAAATGATTCTTAAGTGTTAAGTGATTATAATACTATATTTACACCATATAAATCAAACAAATAGAAATAAAATTATTTTTTAAAATGCAAAACTTAAAAAAATATAGAAGAAATATTTCTTATTGCACAAACCACAAATATCCTTTCAAAAAAATGCAATATCATAGTAAAAATACAATTATTATGCATGCGGTTATTTTTTGTTCCATGTATTTAACACAACTTTATGCTCATATTTTAACATGTGATTAATGGTTAAACTTAAACAAGTTCACTTTAATTAATTGATATATTTGATTATAAAACATCAACGCTTTGTGAAAAGATCGTTTAAAAATATTAATTGTTTAAAATAATCTTAAATAATTAAAAGATTCATTAAATACTTTTTATTTTATGTAAATTATTGTGTTGCTTGCTTTGAATTTTATACAAGTTATTAGAGATAAATATAGAAAAAAAAAACTTAATATATATATATATATATATATATATATATATATATATATATATATATATATATATATAAACTCCATGAAATCAGGGATTTTAACAAATAAATGAGGTGTGATATTTGACTGAATAACATCAATTAGATTTAATGGGAATGTGACCCAAATACTCATTAAAAGGGTTCATTGTTGAATTAACTTCACACTCAATAGATATGAAATCTGTGTTAATGCAATAAAAATGTGCATAATTAATTGAAAATATATATTTGACTGAATAACATAGATTTTACATTGTGTGGAATAAACGGCACATAGTTTGGTTTTAAAAAGTCATAGTTCCTATTATGACGACTATAATTCTATGCATGCCAATCTTTGATAAGCTTGGATTACTTTCTTTACAAGAAATACTCCTAAATGATTTTGATGTTATTATAAAATATCATAGTATTAATTATAATTTTAATGGTTATTTTTAAATTAATACGTGTTACTCTTATACTTTATTCTTGAAAAATATACTCTTTAGTCTTTGATAAACTTTGCGGTTAAGTTAAACTAAACGCGATCAAAACCATTACACATGGCATACGCGTACGAAAGAACCAAAATACGAGGAGCATTTGTTAAATCATGCGTACATTAATAATAACACATTAAACAAATACATTATCTATACCAAACAAATAAGATTAGGTTTCTTCCTTGAAAATTTAAGAACAAACTTATCATTCAAAAACTGCGTAATGCCACACATGCATCGCTGTTAGATTATGAATTGCTTCATTATTTTGTTTGTTTTTGTTTGGTGTAGTAAAAAATGATAAAGAGAACGAAAATCAAAACAGAGAAAATTTTCTCTTTCTCTTCCTCCTTAACAAAAGAGTTAAATATGTTTTTGTTCCTCAAGTTTCAGTGAAATTTAAAATTGGTCTCTCTTCAAAAATTTTGACCAATTTAGTCTTTCATATTTAGAAATGTATAAATTTAGTCTTCTTAACTAAATTTTGTTAAGTTTATATAACGTTTGAAACACATTTCATGATAGTATTTTGTTTACATCATTTGACTTATTTTCGCTTAAATGTTAACTCAAATATTATCTTAAAACGCGTTTGAAATTTCAAATAAACTTAACAAAATTTGATTAAAAAGACTAAATCCACACATTTTTAAAGATGATGGACTAAATTGGTTAACAGTTTTGATAATGGACTAATTCCAAATTTCACTAAAACTTAAGGGACTAAAAACATATTTAACCTTTAATAAAATAACAAATCCTTATTCATACCTTCTAATTTATTTTCCCTAATTTTTCCAAAATTTTTATGTTTAATTTTGAGCCGGCCCTTATCTTCAAACTTCCATTCTGTAAAACTTTATGACTTTAACCGTGAATAACCAGTTACATGTGCTGAAAGAAAATCTTTGACTTTAACTGAATGCATATAGAAAAATGGTGCCTCGATTCATGTTTATAGATAATATTCACAAGTTCAAATTTTACGGCCATTTCACGTTGCGAGGGTATAAATTATTGTGGTTACCAATTTATTAAAAAAATATTCGGATGTAAAATAAAATTTTATAAATTATTGTTTTTCAAAAGTTGAATGAATTATATATTATAGTTTATGGATGTACGAATGTACCGTACATGATTTTGGTCCATTAGGGACTTGGTCAATTACACCATGGTGTAGCTTATCCATAACAGTGTCCAAGATGAAACTATTTTATAAGTACACACCAATAGTTTAATGTTACGTTCTTCGTTCATCTTCTTCGTCTTACACGATGAAAATAATTAATATTATATATGTATTAGACGTATATCTCTTCAAAAAATGTATACTACATTTATATTTTTATGTTTATACTATATTGATTTATAGAATGTCTTAACCGGTAATGACAGAGACATTCCTTTATAATTTATTTGCAATGAAGATTATTAAAGATATCAATTTTTTTTATTTTTCATTTCTAACCTAAAGTTAGTGTGGAAAAAGATAAGGTGAAGAAGATTTAGTCTTTATTTTTTTTTTTTTTTTTTTTATTCTCATTACAGAAAATGCTCAAGCAAAACAAAGTTTTTACATTCTATTCAAACTTCTTTACATACTTTTAATATTGAACGAAGGATAATCACAATTAATATTACAAAATTAAAAGCATTATTCAATGCCTCGTTTACTTGAAAAGAAGAGAATTGTTATAATAAATTATGGAGAATTCGGAATTATTTAAAAAAATTATTAATAGATAGGGAGAAGAAAACCAAAATGAATGAATTAAAAGAAAAAAAAAACACACACACACAGAGAAGAAAGAAAAATTATAAATGCAAAAACATTGCTATAAGTTTAAAATAAATGTTTATACATCTAATGAGACTATATATATATAATGTATTTGATATGTGAAAATAAATAAATTTGACTGATTAAATATTTTTAACATTAAAAACATTTTTAATTATTTGTCATCTTTAACTTTTTTTTCCTCTCTCTCACGTTATGTTTTCAGAGTAAGTATATTATGTACACTGACATCTCATTTATCTCATTTAGGTTGACATCCAAAATTTATTAATATAAAAAATAAAATAAACAATTTGCTGTCATATTACTTATTCTACCTATTATCTCTTTCCCATTTCTTTATCCCTTTGATAATTTATGTACCATTTTTCAATAACTATTTTTAAAATTTTAGTAGGGCCAAACAAATATTTTATAATAACTTATACATACTTTAAAAAAAAAAAAAAAAATTTTTTTTTTTTTATTTATTTTTTTTATTTTTTTTTTTTTTAAAATAAAAAAAAAAATATAAAAATATTTTTTTT
>Ga0214543_1004279_pt1 | contig 27203 bp, 16 predicted proteins | sample CNSS2metaG_FD_160094 | JGI IMG/M metagenome (GOLD analysis project Ga0214543, IMG submission 160094) | Root nodule microbial communities from cowpea collected in UCLA plant growth center, Los Angeles, California, USA - CNSS2 | ecosystem: Host-associated > Plants > Roots > Nodule | place: USA... | reverse complement strand
CGTCGGCGTTAAGGGAGGCGTTGAAAGCTTGAAGAAGAGTGAATTGGTTGGATTGAACGGTGAAAGATGCGTGGGTGCGGGGAAAGGAAGGGTAATCGGCAGGGTAGAAGAAGAGGCGAAGGAATTTTGAGCCTCCGGTGGAGAAAGAGAAGGAGTAACTGAATTGGGAATGAGAAAGGCGAGCTGTGGCGTAAAGGACGTGGTTGGTCGAAGGAGATTGCGTTGTGGCTTTGGCTGAAACGGTGGCATCTTCGTTTGTTAAGAGCGCTAAACCTGTGTCCCCGACCCATGTCCTTTGGCCGTCGTATACGTAGGATGTTCCGGAGGAACCGCAACTGATGGTGAAATCGTCGGCTTGGAGGTGTGAGAAGAGATGGATAAAGAGGAAGAGGAGAGTATTGAACCTCATGGTTTGCAGCGAGAGAAACGGAACCAAGACTTATTATCTTGATAAGTTGCAGTTGCTTGGAAGCCCGCCTGAAAGAAAGTTCTTAATGAAAGATGACTTCTCTGCTGTTACCAACCACATATTATAATTAATAAAAGAAAAATATAATCATATCTTTCAATTCTTTTTTACATTTTTTAATATTTAACAAAAATTTAATATTTTATTTTTTAACTTCATTTATCTCAATTTATTTTATATTTTAAAATATTTTTTTTGGTATCATCCGTAATTAAAGTATTATATATCTTAAATACCGTGATAATTAAAATTATGTTTTATTGTTTATTATACAGTATATATATGTAAAATTATATCTATAAATTTTATATATATATATATATATATATATATATATATTTTGAAATAACACACATAAATACTTTCATTGTTTCAAAATGAACAAGGTCTTGACCCGTGCATACGCACGGGTCTTTTTGTTTTTATTTTTTAATTATAAGTTAAAAAAATAATTGTTATATTTGAAAAAATAATTAATTTATGTAATTTTATGAAATGATATAATTATATTTTTTTATCGATATAATATTTAAATTTTTAAATTTTGGAATTACATATAATATGAAGGTTAAAGAATTGATTGGAGAAATGAACTTGTTGATCAAAGCCCTAATTAAAGAATTTTTATTGTGCTGAACGTCATTTTATATTTATTTTTATAATTCTTTGGACTTGTATGAACTTGAGTTTGTTTGAACTTTATTTAAAATTTATGACAATAATGTATTTTATTTTATTTTATTTAAATTTATGATTAAATATTTTATCTTTTAAATAATTTTATAAATACCCACAAGTACTCGTGGATATATGCGGATATGAAAAAAATAGGTAGATACTCACATAACAGATACTCGATGAATATGAAAATGGGTACATAATAGATATTTATCTAACGGGTAGGGTACGGGAAGCTACTTGCTGTACTCTATCCACCTTGTTAACATCTCTAATATAAAATAATATATATATATATATATATATATATATATATATATATATATATATATATATATATAATATGTGACATGTAATTCCCAATTAAAAAAATTAGAATGACATAAAATGCATATACAAAAGTCATGGTAAAATAAGATATAGACATATTATGCATCACAAATCACGTACAAAAATCAATGATAATAATAATAACAATAACAACAATTATACAAATATAATATAAATATAAATAAATATACAGATAACAATCATCACAGAACACTTTTCAATGCTGCACTACACATTAAAATAATATACAAAGATAAATCAAAGAAAAAGAAAGTGCAGAAATATTATCATCAATAAAAAATGAAAGTAAATGCATGCACAAATCAAATTCAATAAATTGATATTAAAATTTGTAAATAGAAGCACATCAGAAATATACATGTATTAAAAATTGTTGTTAAAGTAAAAACGTAGTTGCGAAATATGATTCCTGAGAAAGAACATAAAATTAATATTAAAATTTATAGTAATAGTAATACTAATAATAAAAAGCTTGCAATAATAATAATAACAATAATATTTAAAAAATAATTATACAAATACTAACACTAATACTAATATTATTTTAAAAAGATATGTATTATAACAAAAATACACATCGATAAATTTTTTTAAAAATTAAGCATATAATTATTAATTACAAATGTATAAATTTAAAGGATTTCAATATGAAATAAAACAAATTCATTCATAATTAAATAATTAAAATCAACGAACGAAATTAATTGGTCAATTAATGAAAAAATTTTAGAAACAAATCATATGATTATTGATTGTTTTCTAAATACACACATATCGTTATTTTTATTTAATTTATATTAAAAGTATTAATATAATTATTATTATATTTAAATAAATGATTTATTTATATTATTTTATCTAAGGGTTAAAATTATGTATAATAATTAGAAGAATAATTATAACAAAATATATTTATAGCTTCAAATAATAATAACAAAAATAATAGTATTACCAATTACTAATAAAAAAATATATTCATAATTAAAGAAATTTAAAATAATTAATGAAATCAACTAATTGATAAAAGATCTTTAGAAATTAATCTTATGATTATTAATTGTAAATGTATTAATTTAAACGATTTCAAGGTAAAGAGAAAAAAGAAAAAAACATTTCATTCATAGTTAGAAAATTAAAAACAATTAATGAATAAATAATATTCAAATATTTATATTTAAATGTTATAATTAAATATAGGTGTAATATAGAAATAAAAAGTTGAATACTATAAAATAGAATTAAACAATTGTATTATTATATGCAATTTTTTTTTTGGATATTAAAATATATAATAATAGTTAAGCAGATGTATAATTATGAATTCAAGAAATTTTATTATATGATGGTAACATACATAATTAATTGAAATGAATATTTCTTGTGATTAAAAGATAAAAATAACAATTAAATTTTTGAATTGTTTTAGAAGCTACTTAAAAGTTTGACTAAAGAATTTTGAATATTACTTTTAAATTATTTAAACAGAATAGTTATATTATAATTGTTTTCGAAATTTGTAATTAGTTTTTATATTTCAATTTTTTAAAAACAGAATAGTTATACAAATTTAAAATTTTAAGTTGAAGCCGTTTAAGTAAAGACGTTTTCTTAAAAATATAGGCTATGAAAAAAGTTTCAATAAATAAATTATGCTAAACATAAATATCTTCTATAGTTAATAAATACCTATAGCTCTATAATATTTAAAAAAGGAATAAATATTATAATACATTTAGTTGGGGCAGAGGAGTTTTTGTGATTGAGTGAATACCATTACTCATCCAGGAATAATAACTAATAAGTATGTAGTCATTGAGTTTTGTGAAAAAAACCATAACATCAGCCAAGACATATGACACAATAAAATGATAAATAATTAACAACCAAATCTTGTCCCACCATTAAGTTGCTGAAAATATCATATTGGAGGTATAATTAATCATACCAAGAGTGTTCAATTCTTTCACATGATCCAATTTGCAGATGGAAAAATGTTATTTTTTGCCAAAGCTGAAAAGAAAAGTAGGAGTGTAATAAAGGGAAATATAAATAAAAAGAAACAATCACTGATAATATTCTTCAACTAGTTAATTTATTTTCTTGGCTAATCTTTAGAGTCTAAATTGTTAGAAGTTTTAATCATTTTGTTATGCATATGAAACCCATTTGCTTGCATAATCATTTCCATTTGTTTATTGGAATCACCTTAAAGCAACAATACGTATATTTTGCTTTTCCTATCAATATTATTAATCATATCTAATAACAGAATAAAAAAACTTATAACTTGTTTTTTCACCGGAATACGAATCTCAAGCATATAATATTCAGAAATACCAAATATAACTTTTTTTCATGACTAACATTTTTCAAAAATAACTACCATAAGGTAATGTACAATGACAAATATACCACCATATTTTCAGAAAAAATTCTATACCTATATATTGTAATCACGTTCGTTGAATAATAAACTCCATCCATTCATAATTATTTAATCAAATCCATAACTTATTAATTATCAATGTAGTTGAACAACTAAATCATACCATCGTTAACCGAATACAATAACAAAATAAAAGAACCTGTTTGCACTATGGAGCTAAAACCATAAAACATTGAACAAAAAATTTTAATATTGACTAAAAAAATCACAAACAAATATTAATAGATGAAACACAATAACAAAGAATACATAAATAATAAAATACCAACTTCATAATAAATTCAATACCAATTTAAAACCATAAAAATTCATGTATGAAAATAAACTAATAACAAACTACACAATACAATAACAGAGTAGAAAAAACTTGTAACTTAGTTATTCAATGCACTATGGAGTTAAAACAATAAGAGTTAAAAACAAAAGTTAACAAAAAAAAACACATTGTGAAACAATGCAACAATATTAAAGTATTCAAAAAATATACTAAAAACTCAAAGTTAATAGAAAAAACATACTAAAAAAAAAATGCAACAACATTAAAGCATTCAAAAAACTAACGTTTGCTTTGTTCTCAACCACATAAGTATATCAGGAACTGACATGCTACCAAAGTTTCGAATGACTAAATTGGTATAAAGTTTCGAAGAGAGACTAATTTCAAAATTTAATGAAACTTGAGGGACCAAAAACATATTTAACCCAAGTATAAACAAACAAACTTGTGAGCACAATAACAAAATACTGATAATTCACTCAACCACCTATAGGCCAAAATTGCAAGTAAAACCATATAACTACAAAAAAATTGTCTTTGCAAACTCATTAACTAAATAGAAAAGGAGTGTTTTCATTGCCATATCTTCTAGCACCGCAATCTGCACCATGAAAATGACCAACCTTTAGTCATAATGAGAATTGACTTACTTTAGGATAACATGGTTTTTCCTAATAAGTAGTTTTTACATTTTAGAGAAACTCCAAGAAAAGCTAAAGAAAGAATTTTATGATCATTCCATAATCTATATATAATACGGGCATGTATAATCAATTAGTGAAACAAAGTACTTTGCAATACCTCTACCTCGACCCCTTCCACGACCATGCTTTCTTCCTCACATCCTTGGTGAGGCTTCTACATCAAATCAATATTAGTCAACATTCACTATCTTCACATCCTTGGTGTTTTAATTTCTCGTTGCACAACACACACACACACACACACACACACACACAATACAAAGAGAAGCAGAAGAAATGTAGAAGAATAAATTAAAATCATAAATTAGCAAACACGTACTGTTATACCTTGATACAAACACCTTTAATACAAAACAACATAAGTATATAAGTAACATACATTATGCACCAATAACTTTCATAACATAATAAAACATAATGCCAAAATCTAATGAATTGTACATAGTGCCAAAGTGCATAATCATTCGAAAGAAACACTTCTACTGAGATTTTCGGCTAAATTTCATTTTCTAAGCAATTACCAAATTCCAAATAAATGCAAGTAATTTTTTAACTAAATACAAAAAAAATGAAACAACAGTTTATCAAATGTGAATTAAATAAAAATCAAACATGAATGAAGAAACACTCACACATAAGCTTTAAAAAAATAGCAGACTTACTTTTGTATTTTTCACCCTACATAGTAAATAAATGGTATATTCATAACAATGAGATAGGAAAAAAAGAGTGGTCAATGAATTATAGAAGAAAAAAAATGAGTAAAAACAATCATAACAATAGTGGTATGTTAAAAAAAATTAAAAGAAGGCAAATTTATATAAATATAGATAAAGAACAATCAAGACGAAATTCCCTACTATTTTACCTCAATCAGGGTCCTTCTATCTGAAACCAACATAACCAAAAAACAATGAAAGTAAGGGGAGTGAGAAAACCATAAAATAGAACAAACATGAAATGAAAAAAAAACCAAATATGGTTATAGATCTTTGAAAACAAGTTTCAACCTTATAACATGAAACAATGGAGAAGAGTGTTTTTTAGGGTTCAAAATGGAAAAGAGTGGAAAAGGGTTTGAAGGGTTCTTTAGTGGCAGCATGAGGATGAATGGCATAGTACATATGAAAAAGGATGATTTTTTTGAGTAGGGTTGCGATGAGGGGTTAGGTGTAAGACCCGAGAAATTTAATTAATTAAATAAATAAATAATTAATAAATGCGGGTAGTGGGAGACTTTATGACAATTAATGCTAGTTTATATGATGTGGAATAATACTAGTTTAAGTGGTTGAGAGTACTTAATTGTGTCGGGAGGATGTAAGTTTGAGTCATGTGTAAGTCATTAGTATGCTTATTTAATTGTCTTATTATTTTAAATAATATGTTTGACCATGGTGCGTGATATTATATTCTTAAATGAGTAAGAATTATCACGAAATATGAATTGGTTTGATGGTTGTGCATTTGCTTGGTAATGGGATGGATGTGGGTTCTCAAATCTTGGCTAGTGCTAAATAGTTCCTTTTTAGGTTTATTATTTTTGCTAAGCTAGGAAAAACCCTAAGGAAAACCCTAGCCGTCTGTGGAGAAGTCAGAAGGGTGGAAATTATGGACCTTGATAAGCTGAAACCACCAGAGTAATGGCTATTGATGGCATATTATTCAATTTTCGTTTTAGTTTTATTAACTAAAATTGAAGGACTAAAAAGGGAGAGGAAGAGTGAGTTTGGTGGGGGGAATAGGCACCTTTCATATAATCAACAAACAAAACTATAAAAAGGTTGAACTAAGAGAGAATCAGAAGGCAAAGTGAGTGCCAAGCGGGAGGAGCCAAAGGGAATCATTTTGTGCAATGGGGAGATTTAGGAGTGCAATTGGAGTTGGATTCCAGGTTAGGGGAGTTGTACCTCGTGCTAAATATTTATTTACGTAATTGTTCATTGTATGGTAAGCCTAGATGACTAGTTGTGAATTTTTCTTGGTTATATTGCGTTTCTAAAAATTTTCCAGAAACTGCTTGGTGGGTCTTCAAAGCCGCCAGGCGACTCATGTTAAAACAACTCAGTTTCTGGGTTTCTGTTAAGAACCGCCTAGCAGTGAAGAGTTGCTGCCAGGCCATGCGTGCTGGTGTTCTTTTCATGAAAAACATTTTTTTTCGTATTTTCGCGCAGTAGGAACTGTTGGGCGCTAGTTGTATACCGCCAAGCGCCAGGTACCTGATTTCTGGGCGTTGGGCGCCACCAATTTTCTGGTCTGCACAATTTTCATAAATCTGCATTTCCCAGTTTGTTAACTGTCCAATTTAGGTGTAATTTTGACAAGTGATCCATAACATGTTGCTCTTTACTTTGAACGATGGAGATTTGATTTGGGGGGTTGTAGGTAAAGATATATGTTACTCATGATTGTTGGTTTGGAAGTCTTTAAAATGCATGAATAATCTCTGGATAATTTCAAGTAACTACAAATGTGGCATGAGTTCGAAGCATGATTGGGTTATGTTGTAACTCTTTATGAATTTGAATGTTCCTTTGGGTTAGTCACATGTTGAGAATTGGTTTATTTGTGAATGCATGTGTATCAATATAAATTAAATTATTGCATAGGAGGTGTGAAGTGCTATATTAATTTGCGTTGGTGCATAAAATCATGTGCTTAAGTTGTTAGAGTGTTATTGCTTTATGTTTGAATTCAGCATGCATTATTCATAAGTTGGAATTGAATGCTAGAATGGATTTAAATGGTAGAGTATATATATAAATATGTAGGGATTGATGCATATGATATATGGTGATACTTGTGTAAAGTATGCTAAAGCCATCTAAATTGAGATTGTGCATGTGAGTCATGTTGATTTCTGGAAGTCTATATTCTTGATTGTGGATATGCATAATTATAATAGTAGGATTGATTTTACTTTATTTTGGGTGCTAAAACCAATAAAGTTTTGCTAATGGTATAGTGTCTGACGGCAAATGAGGGGCTGCCAGGTGATAGGACAATCAGGGATATCCTTGGAATGCATGACGCCTGGCGGTGAGGAGTGACTCGCCAGGCGATAGCCTTAAAAATAGTGGGTCAGGATTTGAGTGGCACCCAGTGGCGAGAGGTGTCCGCCAAGCGATCTGCGTTGGAATGTCGCCAAGCGGCGCTTAGGCAGCGCTAGGTGATAGTGCAGAGAGCAATGTGTTCTGTTGGCTTGTGTTTTGCGTGTTTGTGATGTTGGGCTTGGATTAGGAGCTGCTTGATTGTGTCATGAGCGGTTATGTTCATGGCTGGTGGTGAACACATGATAATATGAGTGAGGAGGTTCATATTATGATGCTCTCGTATGAGGATACAAGCGGGAAGGTTCGTATGTTTCGTGCTCATACTTGAGGACTACTACGAGCGAGGAGGTTCATAGTTATTTGATCACGTATGTTGGACTACGGGCGGGTAGGTCCGTAGAGTTGGACTACGAGTGGGGAGGTTCGTAGAGGAGGACCATGAGCGAACAAGTTTGTGGAAGCATGATATATCTTGGGTCCATGGCCAAGTATTTGTATGGTGTGCTTGGAATAGTGGTTTCCTTTGAAAATGGAGATTTATAGTTTGACACGACTAGTGGCTTGTTTCTTTGGATGTGTGTGGTCTACAGAGCTTTGGGTGATACCTTAAGGATAGACTTTGCTGGAGCATTCCTTGAGTTGTGGCTTAGAATGGTATCCCTTGAGTTGTGGCTTAGAATGGCATCCTCTTGAGTTGTGGCTCGGGATGACGGATGGACACGAGCATTCCTTGAGTTGTGGCTCGGATTAGCGAGTGTTGCTGGTGTGAGTGTGCGAGTTGTGGCTTGTACGGATGGGTCCAGGAAGATTGTCGTCTTCGGCGTTAGCTAGCGAGTTTGGTAGTCTTGGGACAAATACAAACTATGGTTCGTATTGGGAACTCCAACTAACATTATAGAGTGTGGTCCGTAGCAGGTTTCCCGCACGTGTTCTACAAGTTGTGGCTTGTAGGTGTGGAAGTAGGTGCACCTTGAGGTATTCATCTAAACGCATAGAACATGGATAACATGGTGGTGGCCATGTGGTATGGAATCAAAGGATAGAGTTCCTTTGATGAGTGTATGCATATATTTTGAATTGTATATATGTTTATATATTAGCTCACCTTATCTGTTTGTGTTTGGTGATGATCGTGTAGTTCGTTACACGGGAGTAGAGGATGTTGTAGGCGGTACTGGTGAGGCATAGCATTGAAGCGGAGCTGCTTGGGGATTTTATTTTATCATTGATTTTGTTCATATTGTAATCGAATTTAATTTATCAGTTTTGGAAATGTAAAAACTTGGAGTTTTTCTACGATTATTAATATTAGGTATAATTACTGATTTGATACCCCAACTTTTTGGTTAAGTTCAATTTGGTACCTATACTTTTGGTTTGTTCAATTTAGTACCCCAATTATTTAAAGAGATTCAATTTGGTCCTCTCCGTTGAGTTGGAATTAATACCGTGCCCGTACAGGACACATGTCCAGCCATGGAATTTTTAATTTTTTTTAAATATTTTTGTTTTCAAAAAAATTATTATTTTTTTTTAAAAAATTTAAAAAACTGTCACGTGTCAGTTTATCATCGTGCCATGTGGCAACTTACAATCATGGCATGTGGCAGTGGTAATAGTTGTTTTCAATTTAGTACCCCAATTTAAATTTTTGGTTCAATTTAAATTTTTGGTTCAATTTAACGGAGAGGACTAAATTAAATCTCTTTAGAAAAATTGGGGTACTAAATTGAACAAACCAAAAGTTTGGGTACCAAATTGAACTTAACGAAAAAATTGGGGTATCAAATCAGTAATTATACCTTAATATTATTATACTATTAAAGTATGGTTTTAAATTTTCCAATTTTTTTGGGAAAGATGTTGTAATAAATGTGGTTTAAATTTCAATATTGATTTTTTTTATTTAAATTAGTAATATCCGATCGGGATGTTACATTAGGTCTGGTAAGAGGTATGAGTGTAGAGGCCTAAAATGAAAAGCATTGTTAATCCATCCTCCGCCACTACAAAGAAGGAGTAGGAAGAACCTTACCTTCAAGTTTATGGTGATTGGAAATAAGTAGAAGAACAACGTAATCTTCATTCTTCAAGCTCCCAAGAAACATAAAGAACATGAAAATCTTAGATGTTGAAAAAAAATAACAGAGACACATTTTCCTCCTTCCACGGTTTGGCAAACAAAGAATTCTAAAGCACAATGCATAATGTAATATAAAACCCATTTGGAAATTGACTCCAATAACGAAAAAAAAATTTCTAAACCAAGCCAAAGTCGAATCACGGTCATTCATCCATAGTGTTCCCCTTCAATTACGAATTTCAATTTGAAAGAATTTGAATTTCGAAATGGGAAACTGCAGAAACAGAAACGTCAATATTAAAATAGTCAGAATTGTTGGACACGTGACAAAATATTAAATAGAGTTACTAAATGACCAAATGTCAGTACTTTAGACATGTGTCAAAATAATAGATAGGGGTATTTGGGTAATATCCCTACCAATTTATTTTCTTATAGTTGTAGTACATAGAAACAAAGAAGATAAATTTATTAAATCAAAATTTGGAAATCTACTATATAACTAAGAAAACTTAAGCCTAATGAAATTATTTCAATACCACAATTTGTTTTCTTGACACATGTCCATTTTTGTGGTTTTTTGGTCATTCTACCATAATTTTGCACATCAATTCTTTGCTTGACACATGTACGCCTTCTTTTTATACTCCATATTCACTTCATTCTTATTTTCACCTCCTTATTTTCACCTCCTTTCATACTCATCTTCTTCCTTCAATCTTCAAAGCTTTCTACATCCTGCGTTCATATTCATCTTCTTCCTTCTTGCTTGAAAGATAGTTCATTCCTTTCTTGGTTGAAAGGTTACTTTTGTAGATGCTTTGATATTCTTTGGTTGAAATTTATTTTTTCTTCAACCTGCTTTAAAACTTCAACTTTGATTATTTTTGGTTAAAAGCTTCAACCTTACGTTTTTTTTTTGTTGCTTTAATCTTCTTTGTATATTGTTATTTTGAAGTTGCAAGGTGTAGTATATTTTCTTGGTTTAAAGTTAGTTCCTTCCTTTTATCATAGTATTTTTCTTAACCTTTCTTGTTTTTTTTTGGTTCAACGTTGAAGCTTCAACCTTTCTTGATTTTTTGTGGTTGAAAGCTTCAACCTTATGTTTGTGGTTACTTTGGTTTTCTTTGTATATTGTTATTTTGAAGTTGCAAGGTTTCATTTATTTTCTTGGTTTAAAGTTGTTTCCTTCTTTTTGTCATAGTATTTTTATTTTGTAACTTTGAAGCTTCAACCTTTCATGATTTTGTTTTTGTCAAAGTTTGTTCTTTTATTAGTTATATATTGGATCTCATGTCTATATGTATTGCTTTTGCAGATGGCTAGGAAACTTGATATGATCAAAGATATTGATGGAAATAGGGAAACATTAAAACTAGCAGTCAAAATTATTGATCTCTGGGTTGTGGGAAACAAAGATTTTTCTATATCAAAAGGATACATGGAGATGATTCTTATGGATCAAAAGGTTACTTGGTCAAAGGTTCTGTTTTTTTATATGAGAATATACTATGATTCTGATTTTTTGTATAAAGTTGTTTTTAAAAATCAACTTTTCTATTCATCTTCTTCAAAAGAGGCTATTACTCTACTTTTTTGTTTTCATATGTTCAATTGTTATTCATCAAAGGTTGTATGTACTCATTTTTTAACCCAACTTTGTTTTCATATTCGCAATTTTTATTCATCAAAGTATCTTCTAATGCTTCTTATTCGGTAAACATCACCTTCAAGGTTAGGTATTCTTTAACCTAATGTTAGATTAGAGTGTTTGTTCGTAAAGAAAAAGTTTCTGATGTTGTTCTACTTCTCTTTCGTAATTGATTTTTTTGTAAATTTTTTTTTGTAGACTAGTTTTTTTGTATGCACTTATGTTCTCCTACTTATGTTCAAGTTTAAACTTTTATTCATTTTCTTCTTCTTCTTCTTCTTTGATTTATTCTTCTAAATTTTTTAAAAGCTATTGAAGAGAAGACCAAATAGCTCTTGAAGATCAACATGATGTTTTCAAGCAAAAAGATAGATATCAGTTCTAAAAGGTTTCATTTTCAAAAGGTATAATTTTTATTATTTCTCTATTTTTTTAAAGGTTTATTTTCATATGTTTTCGTGCATGAAAAATTTTGCAGTTCTTCTTCTTGTAGGTTAAGTTATTCTTCTTCTTGAAGGTTACGTATTGTGTAATAAAATATTTTTTTTATCTTTGTTCTGGAATCAGGTTCTTTCATTCTTCTTTTCTTCTTAGTTAACGTTGGGATGTGATGCATTGATAACTCCATATTTATACCTTCATATTGAAGCTTATTGCACTCACTTGACATTTTAGTTTCTTTTATCTTTCAATCTTAGCTTATATATGTGATATTTTAGGTTGTTTTCAGAAGTTGCAGTATCGCCCGACGGTATTTATTGCCGCCTGGCGCGTCTTAAAGGAGAATTTTCCACTGTCATGTTGCCGTTTGGCGCTAACCTACTGCCGCTAGGCGCTAGCAGAAAAACGCCGATTTTTTAGTACTGACCTTTGCTTATTGTTTTGATCACTCAAAGAGCTTTAATTGAAGTGGTAGAACATAATTTTTGGAACTCTGTGCGAGATGCAGTGTACTCTGGAAGATGGCAGTAGTTACAAAGGCAAAAACCACCTCATGTTTTCATTCAAAATTTGGTGCATTTTGTAACATCCCGATCGGATATTACCAATTTTTAAAATAATAAATAAAGAAAATATTAAAATACTCGACATTTAATAAAACATCATTTCCCAAAAAACATGAGAAATTTAAAATTTTATTATATCCAATATAGTCCAATAACCATAATTAAAAACCATATTATAATATCCAAAGTTGGAGTAATAAAGGATTACAACTTATTTCTAAAAACATAAAATAAATATAAAGCTCCACATGCTATCCCCGCTTCGTAGCTAAGTCTCACTAGAACCACCTGCAACAACATCCTCTACTCACGTGTATCGCGTACACGATCATCGCCAAACACAAGCAGATAGGGTGAGCTTAACAAAATAAACATATAATTATATTCATATACATATATAAATCACTTATATATATATTTCATGCAATCACACCAAATGAAATCCCTCCTTCGATTCCATATCACCTCGGCACAACCAGGTTATTCATGTTCTACATCTTCTAGTGTTTACCTCAAGGTGACTTGCTACCATACCTATCGGCCACAACCGATAGAGCACGTGCGGGAAACCATTGCTACAGTTCATACATCGTAACGCCAGGTGGAGTTCCCAAATACAAACATAGTCCGCAACGTCCCAAGACTACCAAACTTGTCAGTTAAATACTAAGAGGAGGGCAATCTATCTAAACCCATACGTACTGGCCACAACCAGCACACTCACACCGGCAACACTCGCCAACCCGAGCTCAACTCAAGGCTTCCTCGTGTTCATCCGCCATTCCGAGCTTAACTCGAGGGATGTCATTCCGAGCTCAACTTGAGGAATGCCACGTGCTTAACCCCTATCTCGAGCTCAACTCAAGGGATACGTTCCGAGCTCAACTCAAGGAACACGAACAATCCCACCTTTGAAGCATCACCAAAAACCTTGTAGATCACGCATGCAGAAATCCAACAACCCAAGACTACATCAGCAAAATTGCCTGGTGGGGACACGTACCGCCAAGCGCTGCCGCTTCCAGACCACCTAGCAGAATAGCTCCTACCGCTAGGCGCACACACTCCAGGAGCCCACTGGTCCTACACCCACTGGTCCTACAGCTATCGCCTGGTGAGACCACTCTCACCGCTAGGCGCGACTCACACCAGAACCCTTGTTTCATGGCTATCGCCTAGCGGTCCAACATCACCGCCAGGCGCCACAACAGTAATACACTCTTACTGGTTTTGTGACTTTTAGTCAAGTTCCCCACTTAGTCTTGCGTTATCATGCATCCAGATAGTTGAAACCTCTTAAACCTATATATACACACACACACACACTTATATATTAACCACCATCAAGTACAATTTACAAGATAGGATGTACTTCAATTCCATTTTTAGATCACCAACCTAGTTTATCAAATTAGACTTGCTTAGGTTCAACTGTTCCAATAATCAACATGTCACTGTAATCTCCTACCTTTTATGCTCTGTTATTTACTCAAATCAACTGTTCAGTTATCCATCAATTTACATATGCCTTAATAACTGCACCTAACCATATTTATACTCTTCTTACAAATTGGCAATTCCAACTATCCTCACAATCTCACTTAACTCTAGCCACCCCCTAGAACAATCAATACCATAGTGATTTAAACCACTGATTTCTTACTCACTCTGGAATTTTCACTCTACCGTAATGACATTTTCTTCCCTATCCCAATACTAGAATTCAACTCTAGCTCATGTCTATCATCATTCATTCTTCCTTCACATTACTAATTCCAACTACACAAGTAGCATGAACATACTTCCCTCCGTCCAGTACCATTAGCAACGCTCGCAACCACGTGAAGATTCAACTTTCTGCAATGGCGCCTGGCGGCAAGCCCCGTGCCGCCAAGGGGTGCAAGCAATTCTGGGCAAATTCCCAGAATTTCCAGCAGCTACAAGAGCCTTCTCTCATTCTCTAGTATTTCTTTATGCATTCCTTAATTGTTTCACACTCAAACCAAATAACCGTGACACCATATTCAAATTTTAACTATCTTTAGCTACAATTTGTGTACAACCAACCACCCTTAATATTGATTTATCAAAAAATCCCAAATTCCAACCCTAAAATCATGTTTGCACTGTTCCATTACTTTTTGCTATCAATATTATGTATTTCGACGCAATTTAACATCCAATCGTCCCTTAACAATTAAAACTAACTTTCCCTTCGATCAGAATCATCCCAAAAGCCCCCCAAAACACCAAAATCAAGTCAAAATTGACTTGAGTCGCCTGGCAGGTGTTCATCACCGCCAGACAATTCAACCAGAACCCAGAAAACTGGGTAAGCAACTTGCGTCGCCTGGTGGCTAGGGATGTGCAGCCAGGCGGTTCCTTCCTCAAGAACCCAGAACCACTCTACAAGCACGAGTCGCCTGGCGGCTATGTGTATCCCGCCAGGTGGTTTCTGGAAAATTTCCAAAAACCCGAAAATCACAGATACAACAGAGAATATGAATTCAGTTTAACATTATATGTCATGCAATTATCAATATGCATAAAAGGTATTGGGTTCCAACTCTCCTAACTTGGTTTTCTTTGCTTAAAACTTTGACCCTTGGAAAATTCTCCCTTGATCACCATTGACCCCCCCTTGGTTCTGCTCAATTCAGCCCCAAATCTTCACTCAATCCTCACCACTCTCAAATTTTTGTGCTCTCTTCTGCAACCACAATGACAGCCCACCAAAACCTTCTCTCTTACCTCTAAATGGCCTTTTAAATGGGTCTTAATGTGGGTTTAATGTGACAAAACGGAAATGGCTTAAAGTCTAAGATAATTCCTTTAACCCTTCAAATTCAAGGCAAAACTAAAAATAGCAAAAACTAAGTTTAATTTGGGTTCTCCAAGGCTTGAACCCACAACCATGCCAATACCAAATCAATGCTCAACCACTCAACCAAATCATATTTCATGTTGCCTGATATAATTCAATGGTTATATCATTCCGCAATCATGATCAACATATATTTAAAATAATAAAAATTAAATAACACACGATTGACATACATAGGATTTGAACCTAAGTTCTTTTACATAATCAAGTACTCTCAACCACTTAAGCTAGTACTTTTTTACATCATATCAATCAACATTTAATGTCATAAAGGCTCCCACTACCCGCATTTATTAATTAATTATTTATTTAATTAATTAAATTCCGTGGGTCTTACACATTTAGCAAAGCCTTGAAGCAGACCCTTTCTTCACCTAATGGGCTTCTTATTTGCATATGGAATGGCCCAAAAAGGAGTTGAGCTAGGGTTGGCCATCATTGCCGCATTAGTAGACAAAAAAGAAAAAAATTCTACGAGGACTGGCAGCACACACTCAGAAAAAGGAGAATCAGCTTTTGCAGCTTTTGGCAGGATTTTGTTGGGAATTTTGCGAGGCAATTGGTGGGGGTAGTGGGCTGGAATTATTGGAAGGAGAATAAAGAGAACGTGGGGGGTGTTTCTGGTTTAGCAGTTTTTTTCGAGAGTAGAGAGAATTGTAAGGAGAGAATAGAGAATGGATGGTGATGCCTAAGAGCTAAAAAGCTTTTCTTTTCAAGTTCCTTGAAGATGAAGTGTTGAGAAACTTTTCATTATGATATGGATTGTGAGTTTTATTTTAGTTTGCTATTCAATTGTTATTTTGAGTCTAAGACTATGTAAGTTGAAACCCATGATGACTGTTCTTGCCAATTTAATCTGTTGTGAGAGTTTATGTCTTCATTGAATGTTTCCAGCTTGCAATTTACACTTAACTTCTGATTTTATATTTTCATTTTGTCCTACACTTCATTTGTTGTTGTCCATTGAGCATCCATCTTGGTTGAATCTATCCTAGTTCAAAGTTACTTTGCATCTTTATTAGGTTTAATTTACAGTTACTGTTTAAGCTTTCCATGATATACATTGCAGTTCTGTTTTTGGCTCCATATGGCTTGGGTCAGTTACTATTTTATTGGTTTCATGCTCTTGTGTTATGCTAAATCAAGTTCTAAATTAAAAGGGCACTAGCTAGTGGAGTACATAGACATCATTTTAGTTTTGTTTTCCTTTTTCTTAGTGATCACTTTGTTATTGAGTTTTAGACACTTGCTAGGCCAATTTTGTTATCTGTTTCAAATGTTATCATTCTTTTTCCTTGTTTATCCTTGCATTGGTCAATTTCATAGCTACATACATTCTCATTTATTCTTCTTTTAAGTGTCTAGCATATTTCTTATAAGTTAGTTTTATTAATTCATCACTTTACAATTGCCTTCATTTTAATTTCATTGTCTATCTTTTAAGCTTTAAAAAAAAGAAGAAAAAAAATCTCCCAAAAACATGTATTTTGCGTTCAATCCACTCATTGCATTGGCCTCATCCTTGGACTGACCTGAGTTGTTCCTTATACTACATTAGTAAAGGGTGATTAATTCAGTTTGTTTGGGACAGTGTACGCGACAAAAGCTGTCTACCATGCACATATTGTAATAACAAAATCAAATGTTTGAAAAATGAAAAGACTTGAAAAGACAAGTTATTATTACAATAATAATAGCAAACATCCAGTTAAAAAATGGAAAGTCAAGTTATCATTACAATAACAAAAGTAAACGTCTAAATTGAAAAATGAAAAGACTAGAAAAGACAAGTTATTATTATAATAACAAAAGCAAACGTCAAGTTGAAAAATGAAAAGACAAGTTATCATTACAATAACTAAAGCAAATGTCAAGTTGAAAAAGGAAAAGACAAGTTATCATTACAATAACAAACCCGACTCATCCTTTCAATTATGTTAGTGACCTTTATTTCCTTAGACGGAAAAAGCAACCCGACTTCCTCGCACAAGTCACTATAAAAAGCAACATCATTGCCTGCTGCACTTAACCCCAAAATAATACTCACATCTGAACAACTTAACTTAACCAACTATTGCCTAACTTGGATGAATTCCCCATTGGGAACCCATCGACTCAAGACCTCTCTTAGCAACGCACAATTGATGTTGAGCTCCTTCTTTAGTCATAGGCAAGAAGAAAAAGGTGTTAATTCAAGTCTTGAACGGTGAGTACTACTCAATAATGCATGTGCTTGAACAATGTATTTCGTTTGGCAACAGTGCTCAATGCGAACCTAAAAAAAAACCAAACAATTCAACTTAGAATAACCACAAATGTCAACAATATCACAAATATACCAAATTTAATGCATAAATTCATTCATTATTTAACTTACCTCTTTCTTATCAGAAGCTTTGGCATCACTCACATATGCTTTCTTTCTGCTCTCAGCTGCCTTTCCTTTATTCACATCCTTCTTCAATTTTTCTTGTGAAGAATTTCTTTTTTGTTTCCCAACCATTTCGCTTTCATGAAAAACCAAATCAGTAACATATATCTTCTACCCAAAACCAAAATGCAGTCACCAAGCAAACAACAACCACAACAAGTAACCTCATTTCTTTCTTTTGAACAAAACAAAAAACTGCAATATGGAATTAAAATCAACCCTAAATGGAAAAAAAACATTTCCTTTCGTTGACCAAAATCTAAGTAAAAAACAACCCATGAAGACAACCAAAGATACAACTTTCAAATGTTTTACTTACCTCCCAAAAACTTCTTGAATACCCAAACAAAATGCAGCTCTTGAAATATCCACACCACTAACTATAGTACTGGAAAAAGGCCTCCTTTCGACCAAGATTCAGAAGAAGAACTACCCACGAAGAACTTCCACCACTCCGTAAACCCACACATTCTCCACCAACTACAGCGTGGGCAAAAAACACACCAAACGGGGAATGAAAGAAAATAATGGGCTTTCAGCTCAAGCGAAATGAATGAGCTTGAGGGGAAGATGAACAATTTCAGCGGAAGCAAAAGACGAAGCAATGATAATTGCTTTTCCACTTGATTAGTTCTACAATACACACTAACTGCTCTTCACTCTTCACACGAGCAAAGAAAACCTCCCTTTCTCTCGCGCTTCTTTCAAAAGCATGACCAATGTAAAAATTGTGCAAAAAAAAATTAAAAAAATTTTGTCACCTCATATAATAAGTGAAGTTGTCAAATTTTGGTTGTTACTATATATTTTCCTTTTTCTTTTGAAAATAAGGGAGAGAACTAAAAAAATAATAACCAGAGGAGTTAATTGCTTCTGACTATCTCTCCCCGTCTTACCATGAATAATTTTAAATTTACACATAATCATTTTTCTAGTTTTAAGAAAATTGCAGAAGTTAATTCTTACAAATATAATTATTCTTTTACTTTAAAAATCTACAGAAATACGAAGAATCTATGTTGATCCCTTTCCAGCCATTCCCATATATTGTTGTTTCCTTGGGACGGTTTTTATGTTTTCTTTTTCTGATACTTTAAGGAATGAGAAATAACTTACACTTTTCACTCTACTCAGTTAAGGAATTACAAAATTAACATTTTGACGATGCTCGGCACTTTCTTGTAGCCCCAGAGTAAACTCCAGCATCCGAGCCACATCCTCCATGGCCGGCCTCATGGACCCATTTTCCGACAAACAACTCATCCCAATCTCACAAAACTTCTTCAAGCATTCTGCTGCTATCTCCTCCTTCAATGTGGGCTCAATAATCTCTGATATGGTTCCACTTTGATAACAATGTTTCACCCAATTAGAAAGGGAAACCTGTTGCCTCTCCGCGCTGTGAATCAAAGGGGGACGACCACACAGTATCTCAAAAAGCACAACCCCGAAAGAATACACGTCAGACTTCTCCGTTAAACGGTATCTTTTATAATACTCAGGATCCAAATATCCGAAGCTGCCCCTTACATCGGTGCTGACATGGGTCTTCGAAGTTCCAATGGGCCCGAGCCTTGAAAGTCCGAAGTCTGAAACCTTCGCCACCCACTTATCATCCAACAGGATGTTCGTGGTTTTCACGTCCCGGTGGATGATCGTGTGCTTCGCTCCTGTGTGGAGATAATGCAGTCCATGCGCCACGCCGATGCATATCTGCAACCGCTGCTTCCACGAGATAGTGGGGTTGTCCGTGTTGTACAGATGGTCGCGGAGGTTGCCACGTGTCATGAAATCGTAAACCAAGATCATTTCCTTATTATCATTGCAGTAGCCGATGAGGGACACGACGTTGAGGTGGCTTAGTTGCGAGAGCATTTTGATTTCGTTTAGGAACTCGCGAGACCCCTGCTGTGAATCCGGTTTAAGGCGCTTGATGGCGATGGGAACGGAGCCCTCGTCGATATAGCCCTTGTATACCTGGCCGAATCCTCCGGTGCCGATGATGAAGACTTCGTCGAAGTTTTGGGTGGCCGCCCTCATCTCGTCGAGAGAGAAGCGGCGGCAGAGATCTGTCGGGAGGGAGGAATTCCACGTGGTCGTTGACTTGGATTCGTAATCCTTACTCTTAGTATATGTGGTTCTCTTGTGTCGTAAAAATGCGACGAAGAAAACGACAAGAGAAATCAGAACGACGCCGGATAACAGCACCACTTCGACGCCAATTATCACCCTTCCATTTCCCCTGCGGATCTTTCCGGTTTGGCCATGAATGCTGTTGTGTGGAGTCTGAGACGGGTCAGGGTTGGGTCCTGCGAGATTGTTTGACCCGGCCTCACTGATTTTGAAAATCTCCACACCGTTCAGAAAGGCGTCGCTGTATCTCGAATCCACTACGTATTCGTAAGGATGCATTTGGAGCAAGAGATTAAACTTCTTTGGAGTACCATTATTCGGAATTAAAACGACGTAGTTTCTGTGTACAGCTAGTCCTTTCTTTTTCTGAGTCCATTTCATTACATCTGCACGTTCTTCAGCCAACTGGCTCGCTATGTAAATGAAGAATTGCCTGTCCCCGATGTCATTAATGTCGGGATCAAGCTCGCAAAAGTGAAGCCTGAGAACGTAAGTGAAGCCATAATCAACGGGGAACTCCCAAGTGAGGTTTCTCATTGTTAAAAGTGGCGTTTGTGCCCATGTTACGCGCTGTTCTGAATAGTTCCTTTGGTGCCACGTAATCAGGATTCACGGTTATCCTCTTACAAGTGTAGGCAGTTGGTACATCATTCAACTGTGAATTTTGTTCAATAAAATAATCTTTTTCGTTAACCCAATTCCTGAACAAACCACTGTCGTTTTGTGGTGGGATTTCTACTTGCCATCCAGTTTTGATCCTATGCTCAGTCTGAAGCGCAAAGCTAGTCCCAATGCTGTACAGCGTGCTACTTCCGAGGAACTTGAAGCCTGTCTCATTTGCCGGTGTGTAATATAAATCCGTTGGCATGGAAAGTACCTCGATTCCATTGATGAAAGCGTAGGAATTTGGATGAGAGGGAGTGAAGGTGAGGATAAGCCTCTTACCGTGGTTGACGTTGACCACGTATTCTTTGAAAATAGTGTCGGTGGCTTGAGCGTCGGCGTTAAGAGAGGCGTTGAAATCGTTGAGGAGAGTAAATTGGTTGGATTGAACGGTGAAGGATGCTTGGTTGCGGGGAAAGGAAGGGTAGTCGGCAGGGTAGAAGAAGAGGCGAACGAATTTGGTGCCTGAGGAGACTCGGAAGGAGTAATTGAATTGGGAACGGGACAAGCGTGAAGTGGAGAAGGGGATTTGATCGGCGGAAATAGACTGTGTTGTTGCCTTGTATGAAATAGTGGCTTCTTGGGGAGATAAGTACTTTGTGTCTGCGTCGCCGGTCCACGTTCTCTGACCGTCGGAGGACTCCCCAGTTGTGCCGCAATTGATGGTAAAAATTTCATCTGGGGTGTACGCTTGGAGGTGTGCCGAGAAGTGTAGAAGGAAGAAGAAGAGTGTTAAGGAGGTGATGATAGCCATGGTTTGTGGTGAGAGGAGGATAATAGAAGTTAATTTGCGAATTCTTATCAACAATGTTAGGTTGGTATTGAAGGGAAGCCGGGAGAAACGAACATGCAGTGTGTTTGTTAGCGAAATGTCACTTACGTGACACTTTCTTCTTCCAGTATAGACCAAAAACGAAAAAGAAAAAGAAATAAAATAAAACCTAACTTTTCTCTACAATTCAAATTACAACTTTATAAAATTATTATTTTATTATAACATTCTATTTATATATTTTTTATTACATTTTATTATGAAAATCATTTTGTCAAATGAATGTAAATAAAAGAAGTGGTAAATTTTGCCACCCTTATGTATAAAATTAAAATTTGGATTACCAGTAATATGAATGATATAAGTTGTAATAAGATGGTAAATTTAAAACATTCTAATTCGAATTTAGGCTATGTATGTATACTTCATACATGCCTTTTGATTTATATGCGGATGTGAATTTAAAACATTGTCACCGTGGCAGTTGACGTGAATCCAAATGAGGATGTTGACGTTTAGAATGGGAGTGAGACAGAATATACAAGATTACTTTATGTTTTATTTTCAAATATTTTGTAACAAGTTTTTATGATTTTCTTTTTATTTTGGATTTGTAATAAGGAGGATTCAATGTATTGAAAATTCATCGATATAAATTTTAAATTTTTTCATGTTTGGAAACTTTATATATTATTTTAGTTTTAAAAAAATTTATGATATTTGATTTATCTAGTAATATCCACCTAGGTTGTTACATGGTTAGTTTTCTATCATTTTCCTTATATTAAGTTTGAATTATCTATATTAAATTGAAATAAGTGGAGGACAATGCTTGAGAAAATTTCATATTGTATGGATAATTTTGAATGTGTTTAAGAGTTGTATTTGTAAATTGGTTTTGTATAAAACTTTGAATGTAGTTTTATTCTACGCACGAGATTGTTTTTCTAATATTTGTCTCAAGTGAAAAGTTTTTTCTCAAGTAAAAATAGAATATAGATATAAACCTAACTTCAAGTTGTATTTTTGCTCAAGAAAAAATAGCATTGCAACTTAATTGTTGAATCTTATAGATATTTGCTCAAAAGAGACAATTTCCACTCAAGCTAGAATTATTTTTTCCTTTCTTTGTTTCCTTCTTTCTCTTCTGTTCTAGTCCCTTTAATGAATTATATTTTACTGTTCATTATAAATGTAAAATGAATATTAGTTTGTATGTTTAATTGATTTGTAATTTTGTTTAAATGAATTATATTGGATGGAGATTACTATTGCGAATGATTAGACTTATATGAATATGTCATCACATATTTGAGATGATATTTGAATTATTGTATAATTTATATATTAAGTATTAACATATATGTTGCAATAGAGATTCCCTTGTTTCACTGATGATCTAAGTCACATATGTTAAGATATTAGGTGGTAAGAATTTGATGAAGGAGTTCTTACGCATTGTGACATATGTACATGTGTGTGATTGTGGTTGTAATGAAGTTACCCTAATCTATTTTCTTGGCTTCACATCTAAGTCTTGTTTAATTGATTAAAAACTAGTCTCTTTACATTCATATGTGTGTGTGTTTTATGAATTTATTATACTGGTATTTTGATAGAATTAAACATTTTTTCATTTGCTAATCATAACATTTTTGTTTTATATATATCATTTTCTGAAGTTAAAAATTTATTTCAATTCCCTTGCATGTTGTATTGTTCATACATGGTCCTACTTCACCAAGGCCATCTACTGTTCGTACTCAGTCCTACCTCACTAAGGCCATGTATTGTTTGTACCCGACCCTACCTCACTAAGGCCATGTATTGTTCGTACCTAGCCATACCCCCACCAAGACCATGTACTATTCGTACTCGGCCATACCTCACCAAGGCCATGTACTATTCATACTCGACCATAACCTTTCATACTTGGCCTCAGCTTATCAGCCTCAATATCTCGACCTAAGCTTCTGAGCCTCAAAATTTTCAGCCTCAACATTTCAGCCTTAGCTTGTTAGCCACGGCATCTGGTCCTCAACTTCTTGGCCTCAACATATCGCCCTCAACCTTTCAGCCTCGACATCTCAACCTCAGTTTTTCAGCCTTCACATTTTGGCCTCGAGATCTCGACCACAACATCTTGGGCTCAACATCTCGACATCAGCTTCTTGGGATCAACATCTTGACCTCAACATCTCGGCCTCAACTTCTCTTTTTCAACATCTCACCTCAACTTCTTTGCCTCAACCCCTAGGCCTCGACAACTCGGCCTCAACTTCTTAGCCTCAACAGTTGTTATAGTAATTTAAACTCTCTCTTTGAGCTTTAATTGAGCATGTTTTTTTACACTTTTTGAGTTATTGCTCACTTAAAAAACTTCAAAATACTTTAAAATATCATGCTCATAGCTAAAGAATTGCCAAATCAGTTAAATTCAAAGGTCTCACATAGGAGTTTCTAACAAAAGGCAAACCAAAATTCTACAAGCATAACATTCACTCTCTGATAGCAATTGAATCAAATTCATTATTTGTTATAGGAAACATATTATTGTAAGAGATCACACATTTATCACTATCAGTCCAATATCAAACCATTTCACCACAACGAATCAGTTCATAATTCACTTCGATAAATTAAATTCGCAATAAACACAATTCCACACCAAAACACATTACATTTATTGAAAAACTATCTTCCCTTACTTGCTAAAGAGCACACTACCAATGTCCTTTAACATTAATCGCCTCTAATAACTGAGATAAGCAAATGCACAAAGGAGATGTAGATCAATGATCCAATCATACCCTAATTTCCTAATTGAACATAGATTCATTAATGATCCCCAAACCACACATGCAACCTAATTTCCCCCACATGCATACAAAAACTCAAATGACTCTAAAAGGATCGATAGAAGAACTTATTGCTATGTCTCTACTGACAAAGGTTGGGGGACTGGTGTACTGCACCTAGGCGGCCTAACACAACTATATGATAGAAATCGCCTACATAAAGCCTCGCAAACATGCAAGCAGTTATCAAATAAACCAAGTGGACAACAGTAAACGGCCTAAGCCGCCTACTTCAGAAGACGAAACGAGAACTTGACGACCCTTACAGACTTAAAGCATTACTAGCAAAGCCCCTAAGGCCAACGACGATCGAGCTAAGGGGCCTGGGCCAGGCCCATGCCCACCTTTGGCCCAGACAAGGGTCCAGCCTATGACGTGGCCAAACATAATTAATAAACTATAAATACGCGTGGACCCCAACAATTAAAGGATACCATTCATTAATCCCTTAATCACAAGATTTGACTTTCTGAGAATCTTTTGGCTGATTTGATTGTCGGAGTCTTCTCCGCAGGTAACCCCATGGGTCCAAGCCGTGATACTAGCATATGGCGTGCACGAGCCGGGGAGAAACCAACTAGAAAGATAGCAGATTGAAGTAAGGTGATATTTGTATCTGACATATCTTATTTGTTCTCCGTAGGAACACATACAAAAACTCAAATGACTCTAAAAGGATCGATAAACGAACTTACTTTGTTCAACAATTTGATCGGATAGAAAGGTAGGCCTCAATGTCAGGAGTCCTACTCTTCATTCTTCAAACATATGAATAAGAGGTTAGATATCTTTGAGAGAAAGTAGAGGTGAGGACTTGAGGAAAATTCTTTCTTTCTTTATAAAAATAGTCATGTGCATCTTATAAAAATTGTATCTCATTTAAAAAATAATAATTAGGGTCTTACAATGTATAATTCATATACTTCTTTTTAAGCTTAGATATACTACAATTCATTGATTGTCGTATAATATTAAAAATAATTGTAATCATATCCATTGCACTAATGAATTTATCCATCATGTATGAATGAGACTCAAAGTTCTCCACATAAACTCAAAGCGAAAACAACATTCAAACTTTTTTACTTTTATCTCTCTTAACTTTCTACCTTTATGATACATCATCAATATCATTTAAAAGATTAAAAGTGATATATTTTGAAATTAGGAAAACTGAAAACTAAAATAATAATAATAATCATCGTGAGATAATTTTTTTTAAAATAGACTAAATCTAAATTTTGAATATTTAGAAAAATAAACACATATTTTAATACTTCTAATTGATAATTTTTTTAAATATTTACATAATCTTTTTTGTAAGTTTAGAGAGGGTGATAAAATTTAATTCTATAAAAGATAATTATTTTTTTAATTTCAAAAAGAAGATTTCGAAAGATAAAGAAACTACATTGATCCCTTTCCGGCCATTTCCATTGGATTGTTTTCATGTGACGGTTGTCTTCCACAAACACAGATTCCTTATTCTACTAGCGATTACACATCACAGTCTGTATCACAAGTCAATACAATAAATTTAATTTTTATTTCACTTGTAATACATTACAATCTGATATAAGAAATCAACATAATAAATTTTACTTTTTTTTATTATAAAAACTAAAATAAATAAAAATCAAGTTATAAAATAAACGTCATTGTCTATATAAGGGGTGTACCTGGAAGAAGACAACGTACCAATACTTGAACCTGGAAGAATGAAGACAAAAGACAAGATGTGCAACTTAGAAAAATTAGGTCAGAATCAGTGGCGGATCTTGACCAAAAGCGTAGGAGGGGCCAAAGTAATATAATTTTGAGATCATTAGATTCAATCATTAGTATAATGCTTCAAAAAATGACTTCTTTAACTGAACATTTTTTATCATTAGTATAATGCTTCAAAATATGTGAGAAAAGGTAGAATTTATCTTGTTTTAGTCAATAATTTCATTTTCATTCCTCTTAAACGATTAATTTATTCTTTCATTATTTATCAATATACCTTTTTTTGTAAATAATACTAAAAAATAATTGATCATAATCTAATAAAAAATTGAGACATGTAATTATTAAAAGAAAAATATATTCATTTTATTAATACATAATGCACTATTTTTTTTTCTATATTCATAAAAAAAATATACAAAAAGCTCATGAAATAAAAAATATAATGAGTTTATGTCTAACTTTTTTTCTTTAAAAACAAAAAGAAAACATATGAGAGTGAGAGATTATTACAATCTGTGAAAAAACTAAAAAGACAATGAAAAGGAAAATAAAAATTATGTTAAAAAATATTTGGTTTAATTACTCTTTTGATTCATGTTTTGGTTTAAAAATGTTAAGTTGGTCCTCCAATTTTTGTAGTCTCAATTTGATCCCGATTTTTGAAAAAAAACTGATATAATTCGATCTTTTACGATAAATTTCGTTAAATTCCTCGAAACAGATCAATGATATTTTCATTAAAATTGAGACTCTTAATATGGATAATTTGCTTTGTTGGTGTAATTAATCTAATCTTAGTGTCAATTTTTAAATAAAAACAGGGACAAAAAAATTAAACCTAAATATTTTTATTTTTTATTATATTTTATTTTATATTTTATTTTGTATTTACATTAAATGTTATGTTTAAATAAAAGAAATAAAAAATAAAAAATTTAATTTTTATTAATTTCTAATATATATTACCTACAATTTAAAAAATTTTAAAAATTTTAAATATATATTTATATTA